>Ga0209630_10000052_pt1 | contig 137915 bp, 121 predicted proteins | sample COG_01_FD_184745 | JGI IMG/M metagenome (GOLD analysis project Ga0209630, IMG submission 184745) | Pelagic Microbial community sample from North Sea - COGITO 998_met_01 (SPAdes) (version 2) | ecosystem: Environmental > Aquatic > Marine > Neritic zone/Coastal water | place: Helgoland, sampling...
GTGCTTTATCACTAACGTTTACTACTAGTGAGGCTATCACTGATTTTATAATAGAAGATATTACTGTCACAGGAGGAATTATGAGTGCTTTTGTAGCCTTAAATGATACTATCTATACAGCTACCTTTACTCCTTCAGCAGAGGGGGTCAAAACAATAGGAGTGGCAGCAAGTACCTACAAAGATGTTGCGGGAAATGAAAACATTGCTGGGGTTCAGTTTAATTGGACCTATAATGTAGAATATTCTCCGCAGCTATTAGATGCTACTTTTACTTTAGCAGAAAATAGTCCTAATGGCAGAGTTGTTGGAACAATAGAAGCCTCAGATGCTGATGGAGATACATTGTCTTATACAATCCTTAGTGGTAATACTGGTCAATCTTTTGGTTTGGATTCTGCTACAGGCATATTGAGTGTGGTGGATAGCTCAGCTTTAGATTATGAAATCACACCGGTATTTAGTTTACTTATAAAAGCATCTGATGGAGCCTTGAGTGATTCAGCTACAGTCACTATTAATTTAACTGATGTAGATGAGGACAGGACCAGTACAAATAAAGCTCCTACAATTGAAGCAGCGACCTTTAGCCTTGCAGAAAACAGTCCTATCGGAACAGTGGTCGGAACAATAGAAGCCGCAGATGCTGATGGAGATACGTTGAGTTATACAATCCTTAGTGGTAATACTGGTCAATCTTTTGGTTTGGATGCGATTACAGGAGTGTTGAGTGTGGTGGATAGCTCAGCTCTAGATTATGAAACTATATCGGTATTTAGTTTGCTGGTACAAGTATCTGATGGAGCCTTGAGTGATTCAGCTACAGTCACCATTAACTTAACCGATGTGGATGAGAACAGTACGGCCACCAACCAAGCACCAATAATCACAGCAGCTACTTATAGCCTTGCAGAAAACAGTCCAAACGGAATGATATTAGGTACCGTAGAAGCTACAGATCCTGATGGAGACACTTTGACTTATAGTATCATTAGCGGCAATAGTGACCAAGCTTTTGGTTTAGATAATATTATGGGTCAATTAACAGTGGCAAATAGTAACGCTTTAGATTATGAGGTGAAACCAGCATTTAGCTTGCTTATTAAAGCATCCGATGGGGTACTCAGTGATTCAGTAACTTTCACCATCAACTTAACTGATATCGATGAGGAGGAAGATCCCCTTTCCCTAGCAGATGTCTCAGAAATGATCTACCCCAATCCAACCGATGGCATCATCAACATCAAGATGGCAGAATTCAAAGAGGCTACGATATATAACCTATCGGGTCAAAGAATCATGTGGTCCACGGATAACCGTATTGATGTCAGTGCGCTCAGTGAGGGAGTTTATATCATCAAGCTAGAGAATAGGAGTGGAAATAGTTTCTCAACTAGGTTGATTAAGGAGTAAAATATTGATGAAATAAGGGCGTATTTTCCGCTAAAATAGAAGGTCTACAAATTACCCTAAAAATAGCTTTTATTAACTCCCAATAGGGTTTATAAGTTTTTGCACCACATATAGGTTATGTCTATGTTGGAGTTGGGTATTAGTTGGGTTTATTCTCTAGATATACTTCTATTTACTTCTACTAATTATTATCTACTTAGTTTATTATAACTACTACAGTTCAATTATTATTCTACTTTATTTTTATATCCTTTTAATCTATTTAAATTTAGGTTTAATTCTTACTTATCATCTTTATCTTTAGAAAAAACTTGATTTTTTCTAAAGATACTACCTTCTTCCTTATCCATCTTTTTATAGATTCTACAAAGATTAGATATCTATCTTAAGCTTTAATATAAAGCCTTTAAAGACCTTGTTTGTAATAGTTAGTAGTTTTTGTTTATCTTTAATAAATTCATTAGAAGAGCTAATACTACCTCTCCATAGATAAGCTTTAAAGCTATTTTGAATACGTACCTGTATAGAATTATGATTATTATTTAGCGGGAAAATGTTTTACTATCCTATAGCCAAGATGTCAAAAACCATTTTGGAAGGAATGATCTTATTGATTCGTAAAAAATTTTAATTTTTACGAATGAAGGTAAGAAAAAATCACTCTTTTAATACAGATTGTTTGTTGAATGAATTGAACTCAATTGGTGCCTTTTTTCCAACCATAAAACAATATTGAATAAACAATAAAATTTAGTATCATTATAAAAATTGGTGCATGAGGTTCATCTGAAATAACTCCTAAATAATCTGGCATAGCAACTAGAAATAGCATTATCCCGAACAGAAGAGACAATTCTTTTTTAGCATCCAAATCTTTAATTCTTAAAGCACCAAACATTGGGACCAATATTGCAACTCCCATGAAACCCATTACTGAGAGAAATGTATCAATAACTACAAGTCCTTCAGTACTCTGCAGCATACTTTCACCAAATCCGTCAACAATAAAAAACTCTTTCACAGAGGGAATAAGAGAGGCTAATATTACTGGAACAACTTGCATCAAAAGGGTAAGCATACCTGAAATAATAAATATATTTTTTAATTTCATTTTTTTAATTTTTGGTTCAAAATATCTCCTTGATAGATGTTAAAATTACTAAATTTTTTCCACTCCTAGTAAATTCCCCTCATCCAAATGCATGGCTTGCATCTAACTTATTTTTGTGTAATGGATTTGAGCTATGCACAAGTCAAGAGGCTGTCTAAGAAAAAAAAGTATAATTTCTCAGTAGGTGTGTATCAGTGGATTTAACTGGGCATGTGTTTGCCGATATGAATTTAGGGATACATTAACTCAAGTTGGAATGCGTAGGAGAGAGCTGCTCCATTGATGATCATGAGGCTTGTGGATCTTAATATAATTAGCACATCAATATTTATTTACCCTTGTTGAAAATACGAGGGTAGGTATTACCTTGATCACCAATTTTATAGAGCTCCGAGAATCAACAAACGTCTCGGAGCTTTTTTTATTCTTTGATATTAAAAATTATGAATGTAGTTTGCTGAGTAACTTTTTATAAGTTTCACGTTTCCTCGCTCCTCTAAGTAAACTTCATATGCTTTGGTTTTTTGAATCTTTCTTCCCGTAATAATTATGTCATTTAAATCAGATCCGCATAATAAGGAGGTATGCGTTCCTCCAAGCCCTCCCATATCAATTGAAGACAAACCCATAATCCTCCACTCCAAAACGTCACCGATGGCTTTTACGAATTTTTCACGGGCTTTTACATATTTTTCAGGTTCCTCAGGAATAATTTCCCAATATCTTGATGTCTTACATTTGTCAAAATCCCCTTCCATTCTCCACATGAGACTTGTCATGACCATCGATCCCCCTCCACTATTGGTGTGAAGTTGTTGCTTTCTCAAATAGGCTTCCCATTCAGCATCAGATTTTTTCACTTTCGGACCCCAATTTTCAGGATCTCCTGCAAAAATCATTCTATGCGTTACACCATCAACGAAACTAACTGATTGTAGTATGGCTGCTCCAGACTTCCTTTCGACATCATGGTAATCAGCAAAATTTCTTGCTACATCAGAGGCGTGACCCATTTTTACATCGAAGTCATAAACTCTTACAATGTTCTGAGCATATACCCCCATTGTGAATGACAATGAAATTATTAATAATAAATATATTTTTTTCATGGTTGAAGTTTTTAGATTGAATAATGAACTCAAGTTAAAGAAAATATTAAACTATTTCAACTCCCTGAAGCTCGATTTTCAGTTGATTTTTTAGGTCGATAAAAAATTTAAGAAGGCGATATAAAAAAAACTCCGAGAGTCACCACACCCAAGGAGGGAACGCTTCTGTAGATGATCTTGAGTGTGAGGCTTGTAGGTCATAAAAAAAGGCAATTAAGAACAGGATTAGTTAGATCTGTTTATAATGTCCTTTTTTTAACCTTAAAAACCAAACACTTATATGAACCCTATGACTATTGGTTTAAACCCTTCCATAAGGATACCAAAGACTATTTTGGAAGAAACAATTTTAAGCTTATTTAAGACACTTTTTTAGTTTAATCACTAAGTAATAACTCCGCTTAAATAAGCCTTTCTAACAGGCTTTATGGATGTGTTAGAGTGTATTAAATATCTTAATTGATATGTAGCATACCTATTGATTGTTGTTCTTCCAAATACGTTTTCCAAACAGAATAACTAAACCTATGGTGATAAATACTAATCCTATTGAATCATCTATGGAACTATAGTTTGTATAATCTAGCGTAACTATTATTAAACCGATCAAAATGAGAATGAAATGTTCGTATTCTCGTAGTTTTTTCATATCTCAAGATAATGTAAAGAATAATAACTCTGCTTAAATAAGCCTATTTCTCACCCTTAAAATCATTTCTTCCAAAAAAGTCTTTGGCATACTTGTAAAAGACTTTTTTGGAAGAAATGATTTAAAAAGACCTGATAGCACGTACACTTTGCTTAATATTTTTTAAAACTTTGCCCTGGATGCCATTAATAAAATTATGATACCACGCACTGATGTTATTATCCTGTGAAGAACTGTAATAAGCAGATTTAGCAAAGTCACCTACCGCTTCTTTTTTAATGTACAATAAATGTAGTTCCATTTTAGAAGGTAAAAACCAATCATCATAGGTGATTCCATTAATTGTTATTTCATAATCAGCACAGAGTTTTGCTGCATTTATATCCTCACTGCATCCACTCAAAATATCTAGTGTGTTCTGTGCTCCAGTACCTATTGCAGTCCCTTCTGCTCCTGAAACCTTAGTTTCATAGCAACCCCATTCAGCCATTCCAGCTATAACCCATTCAGCCTCAGCATTTGTGGTTTGATCTTATGGTGCTGCAATCAGCCCGTGTACTTCTCCAGCTACATATCCATTATCATTATCCTTAAGTATGTAAAATATAATTCCCCCTTGGTAAGTATCTCCAATTGCAACATCAGCCGCAGGATCATTAGGAACAGGTTCATCACTGTCTTTTTCGCAATTGGCAAACAATACAAGTGAACAAAGAATACTCAAGAAGAGGAGTTATTTGATGTTTTTCATATTTGAAATCATAACTAATTAAAATCCTCCACCCTTAGTGAATTATTTTCAACAGAAGGTATTGCTTTAGTCCAATTTAATTTTGTGTAATGGATCTGAGCTGCGACAAAATCAAGAAAGAGGAAATTGTTTTACTATTCTTCACCCTGAGTGAATTACTTCCTTTCTAAAAACAAACAATTGATGTTATAAAAAGATTAGCTCCTGAAGAGAAAAAGGAAAAGAAAAAGGCTAAAAGAAGGAATATTTAAAACTTAAAATTACTTCTAATCTAATACCTTTTTTTTAAACCTAGCTTGCATTCTTTCATTTTCTTTTCTCGTTATACGTAGAAGATCAGCCCCTGTGAGTCCTACTATCTTAGCAGCAAAAATTAATGTAGCCTCCTCTGCTTCATCGATTATACCATCAGCAAGAATAATCTTAACCATTGCATTAATTAAATTTTCTTTGAATTCCACATCACAACCAGCAAAAGATTTTGGCATTTCCTTTGACATAATCTCAGTCAATTTTTCAGAAGCGAGTAAATCCGAGAATATTTGTTGATTGGACATAACATTAAACTGTGCGAAGAATGGGTATTCAGAAATTACTTTAATTTCAGTATCGTCAGCTTTTCCATCTGATTTGATCATGTACCAAGCAATACATGACACAGCTTCAGCAAGAGTAAAATCAGTTGTTTTGATGTTTTTTGAAGACATAATTTTAATTAGTTCAGATTAAATCCCAAAACTAATAAATTTTTTCACCCTTAGTGAATTTTTCTCATCCGAAGGTATTGCTTTCTTCCAAATTAATTTTGTGTAATGGATTTAAGCTATGCACAAGTCAAGAGGCTGTCTAATAAAAAAAGTATAAATTCTCAGTAGGTGTATCAGTGGGTTTGACTGTGTATATGTTGCCAATATGAAGTTGAAAAGGGGAAATGCTCCATTGATGATACTGAGACTTAAGCTTGCGGATAATGGGAAAAGGGGATAATTATAAATTAATTTTCTTTATAAAAGGAAGAGGATATAATAAGATAATGATTAATAGAAGACAGATTTCTATGAATCTAAGAATTGTAAAAACCAGTTTTAACTACTATTTTTAATTTTCAATCATTTAATTACATTAAAAAAATAGAATATGAAAGATATGCTTGTAGTTGGTAAAATAAAGGAAGGTGGATTCGAGAAATTCATGGGCTTTATGCAATCTGAAGAGGGACTAGCCGAAAGAAGGAAAGTAGCAGATTTAACGAAAACTTTAGCGTCTGTATCTCCAGATAAGAGTGCTGTAATGTTCAAAATATCTGTTCATGATGAGGTTGCATTAAAATCATTCATGGATGGCTCCAATCCAGTTTCAAAGCCCATATGGGATGAAGTTATGATAAGCTATGAGATTTTTGAGCTTAGTAAAGTTTAATCGAAATTAAATAATACCTAAAAAAAAATTAATTCCTGAGACACCACATCTTAGGAATTATTTTATGAGTTAAATTGGATCAATAACTTTAATACCTCATGAAATACCACCCTCTCTAACACATCAAAATAAGCCTCAAACTCCTCCTGGTAACTTCTACTTGCTTTATTGGCATATATAATAAAAAATTATTACTATTACATCGTAAAATAACACCTTAAAACACGTTTAGATGAAAAAATATATTTTACCATTAGTAGTTGGGTATTTATCTGTTGCTGCACTAGCAGGGATTGTGGTAGTGCCCCTTTATTTCAATCCGACAACAGCTGCACTGCACGAAGCTTTTCCTATTGCTTATTATGCTGAACCACTTCTTTGGGCTGGATTTACCGCTGGATTATTGCAAACTTTATTACAGGTAATAATTTGGGATAAAATGGGCTTTAGAACGATTAAAGATGGGGCTCTAAACGGAATTTGGTTAGGAGCTATATTAGCAGGAATTCAAAGTCTGAATGAAGCTTCTCAATATGCTGTATATAACGCTGATGGTCAAGCATTTACAAACGTTATAATCTTTATGGTATTTACTGCCATAAGTGGAGGGGCAATTGCTTGGGCTTTTGCCAGAGGAGAGAAAAGTAATGCATGAATTATATCTTGAAAGTTTATTTTTTTTTCTGAACTTAATGAAAGGAATTCAAAAGTTACATTGATAAAGGCACAAAAAAACTCCTGAGACACCACACCCCAGGAGTTATATGCACAAATTTCAATAGTCTTGACCAAAAGTTATTATCGTATTGCAATTAGTTTCTAATTATGGAATGGTTAGTTTCTGTAGACTCAGGAATTAACCCGATTCCTCAAAACTCTCAAGATTTCCAACATCGCATAGGTATCCATCTTACAATATTCAAGAAGATCTTTTCTAGTCTGTTCATAGTCTCCTTCAAAAGTCCCATTTGCCATCGCAGCAAAAGTAGAACTTGCGGTACCCCCTTCATTTATGTTCAGTTGTTTGTAAGAGAGTTTAGGAATAAGGGCTGGCAAGACTTGTTTGATAGAATAGGAGCCTTTCATTTCAGGAGTATAATACCATCCTTTTTGAAAGGGCTCCATAAGATCTTTGAGTCTTCTTATGATACCCTCTAAAGGGATCTGGTAACCTGGAAACGCTTGGATGAGCTCTTCAATTATATTTTGTTCAAAGGATATGTTATAAACTAATATATCACCCTCTGATCCGCAGTCTAAAATCAATTGCTTGATGAAACTGATCTGCGGATCTGTTCCGTCTGTCTCAGCCAAGAATTCAAAGTGCTTGATTTGATCAGCATCTTGTACATGTAAAGAATACTGAAATGGAATTTGTTGATAAGGTCGGGTACGATCAAATAAGGGCACCCCTGAACGCATTGTTTCAAAATCTAAGAAATACAGCGGTCCATGCAGTTCATCGAGGAACTGATTGAGTCGCATTGAATCAACATAGGAGATATTGTTTTTAACTCCTTCTACTTGCATTCTCTGCTTATCACTCAATTCGAATTCATCAGGAATGTCTTTGATGAGTATAATCCCTTGATCGTAGAGCTCAAACTTCTTTTTTGTGCGAAGATTTCCAACATCAAATACAGTATCCTCGGGAATATGACCCCAGCACTGCCCCATGAAATCACAAGTGTAGGGACTCGAGCAATGCACTCCTATGGATTTCTCAGGAAGGGTCTCTCGATCAATAACGGTCTTCAGTCTTTCTATTTCCTTAGGAATCCTTGGTAACAATGTTTTGACCTCACTTAAAACTGAAGTTTTGGTAAAAAGTTCTTCAACTTGGATTTCCCCATCACGCTCATAAGTATTGTCAAGATGAACAATGCAGACATCCTTGAGCTCGATACCATTTTGTTCAATGACGTAGCTCTGTAAGGCAGCATCTTGAATATTAACCTCTTTCATGCTTGTTGAGCTCTTGACTTCATAAACTTTCCAGCCTTCTTCATCTTCCACCAGTATATCAACATAGACGAAGACTCCATTGAAGAAAAAAGCAGCTTCATAGATGACAGGTCTACCATGATCCAGAGCCTGCCTAGTACTTGTAAGAGCTTTGTTGTATTCATAAAATATCTCAGGTTGACAGTTGATACCACCAGGAAATAGCTGATGTGCCAACTCTCCTACTGAATTTCCTTGATCAAAGATGGCTTGCTGAGCCTCTGTAATCTCATCTTTAAGCTTATAATGATGCTTATGAAAGTAAAGTGCTTTCTCGCATTGTAATCCTTTGAGAAAGGTACTCTTAGAAAGATAGTATTTACGCTTAGCCATTATCTACTACAGTATTGTTGGTATCGATCCCAATTATAGATTGCATTTTCATTGGGGAAATAGAAACATTTTTTGGTATCATCTGGAAAGGTAAGGTGTTTCCAAAAACCTGTAGGGATATGCACTCCTGTATTTCGTACTTGATGGTCAGCAGCAAAGACCAGCTCAATCTTCACATCTATATCACCATACTGCTTTGACCATTTTCTTACTTGTACTTCGAGTTCTGCCCATTCTCCTTGATTGAGCTGATCAATTTGCATGGAGCAGTTCAAAAAGGAAAAGGTGTTCTTTAGATTTGTGTAAGAATCACTGAATGCCGCAGCAGGAGCGAGGTGCCCTTTGTCCCAAGGATTCTTGGTGTAATCTGCATTGTCTGAGGTGTAAATATCTGATTCTTTGTAGAAGTTCATACTTCCTCGATCTACATTCTTAGCTCGGTTGCTGACTGTGTAAGTAAGCCAATTGGGCTGCTCATAAACCTCATTGTAGGAGACCTTGTAAATGCCTTTGTCTACGATAACCGCTGAGCGTAAGTCTCCCTGAGAGCTATTGTCTGCTGAACTACTTGAACCACATTTACATTCACTTTTATCTACATAAGATATATTACCAGATGCGGTGAGGTAATAGCATCCCCCTCGACTTCCTTGGTATAGCTTTTGCTCATTGCCAGCAACAATTTTTGTTCCGCAGTCAACTACTTGTGCTTGTGCATTAGGGAGCAGACTTACAAGGATAATGGCAAAGGAGAGGAGGTAGGTTCTGATTTTGGGTAATCGTTGTTTGTTTTCAAATATAATGAATACCTATGTAGTCATAATAAAGTGGTTAGCCTATTTAATTGAAAACCTATTTATAACTCTGATGAAACAGTCAGGGAATGAACTTATATGAAAACCACTTCATAATTTTTTAATATCTCACATCATAAGGAGAACTTATATTCGTGAGGGATTAAATAGTGATTTACCTCGTTATTTGATAATGGAAATATCTGGACACAGTACTAAAAAAAAGTTCGGTAAATACTATTCAGTAATAGATTCTGAAAGAGATAAAATGAGTTCATTGTTCTCTTTTGATTTATTAACTACGAATGAGAAAAAGGAAGAACCTAAATCCATTAATGAAGATTTAACTTCAAAATTGTTCAAAATCAAAGAATTGTTTGAACAAGGATTAATACCTAAAGATATCTATGATCAAAAAGTATCTGAGTTATTAAACCAATTAAATTAAGTACCTTATCAACTCGTAGAGGGAGAAAAAATTGGGTTCACTATAAAAACCCCTCCGATATCCCTTTTAGGAAAAAGTATTTTCTCAGTTACGTAAAATCTCCTTGTACTATCAGATATGAAAAAATACTAAAATTAATTATATATCAAAATGAAAAATAATTTGGGAATAATATTAGAATCAATAATTACTTGTCCAAAATGTGAACACAAAAAAAAAGAGGCAATGTCTACAAATTCTTGTCAAATTTTTTATGAATGTAAAAAATGTAAAATGGAACTAAAACCAAAAAAAGGAGACTGTTGTGTATTTTGTAGTTATGGGACTATAAAATGTCCTCCTATTCAAAAAGGGTCGAGTTGTTGAAAAAATAAGAGAAGGTATTTGAAGTGTTTCATAGGAGATTTAGATATTTTTTTTGATAAATGGTTTGCAACGGATTCCTAAACTAAAACGGCAAGGCACAAGATTAATTACCCTTAGCACTAAAGTCAAAAAAAAATAGATGTATTGTAATTCAACTGTTTTTAAATGAGCGAAAATCATTGCCACCCTCAGTGAATTGTTCTTAGTTCGAAGGTATTGCTTTGGTCTGATTTAATTTTGTTTAATGGATTTTATTGGAGATTTCAAGTGGAATAATAAAAATCTTTATTTGATTCAGCTTGTGTTTTTATTCCTATTAAAGCTTTGTCCATCATACCTTTTAATTGAATCTTTACAAACAACCAATTTATTGGATGGCATAAAAAATTTTTTGAAAAATAAGAATAGCTGTATAGGATAGAAATTTTTCCAGTAGCGAGCTTTTGAACTTCCCATGAACCAATAGCTTTATAGGCAAAAAATAAATAAGGAGAAGTAAAGTTGGTAAGCTCCCATTTCCAAAATCTATTATCTTTTTTTTCGATGATCTTATCTTTAAAAATTCTATGAGTTTTGATGAAAAAATTTCCCCGAATTAGAGGATACCTTATGCCATCTAATAGTCCCCAATTTTCATCATTTTCAAATCCAATAATTGGGGGCTGACATAAATAACCATTTAAAAATTGGGTAGCATCTCCTAGGATAGGAGCTTTATAGGCTCTTTCTATTTCACAACTAAAAATAGATTTTCTATAAACAGTTACTTTCAATATTATAATCTTTGATTTACGTCATTTAAATCTAATCAATCCTCACTAAATTCTTCTCATCCGAAGGTATTGCTTGAGTTCAATTATATTTTGTGTAATGGATATAACCTGTGCACAAGTAAATAGGCTCTAATTAAGAAGAAAAAGTACAGGTTCTCTGTAGGTGTGTATCAGTGGGAACAACTGGGCATTTGTTTGCCGATATGAAGTTGAAAGGAAGCTGCTCCATTGATGATCCTGAGTGTGAAGTTTGAAGAAGATAGAAATTAATTAAAGTTCCCTTTTTATTTGCCTTTTCGAGAATTATTATTCTATTTGTGAAGGATGAAAGGTATTCATTTAGAAAAGTTAATTGTATGAATCTTCAATTATTACCTCTAGCGGTTAAAAGTCACGGAATTGCTGCCATGGCATTTGCATTAAGTTTCTTTTTAGAAGCGTATGGGATCACCTTCCATTAATTTCCATTAAAGCACAGCATCCAAGTCTTATGCTCGATGGATTTGCTTTTACAGGTCTGCTTTTTGCAGGAGCTGGAACATTGACATTTGCCTGCTATGAAATTTTCTTAATCCCAGAATTTTTAAAAACACTTGAAATAGGAAGTTCTTTGCGTAAAAGGGCAAAAAGTATATTTATTATCTATCATGTGGTGTAGTGTGTTGTGGTAACAATTCTTGTACTTCTACCAAGTGCCTCACCAGCTGCATATATCAATATATTAATTATGTATGGATTTACTTTATGGGGAGTAATTGCGAAATAATTAGGTTGTGGTGAGAAGTTCTATAAGGAGGGAGCTGCTCCATAGATGATTATGAGATGAATTTTGTGTGTCATAAAAATAAGGGCAATCAAAACAGAAAGAGAGAAGACTGCTTACTCATGCCCTTAACAACCAACTATAAAAACCAAACACTTATATTAAATTCAAAATTGATAAGGATGGACCGTTTTCCGCTTTAAATTCTCATAAAGAATGTTAAATAGGTTCTTAAATAATGTTAAAAAAAACTTCTGAAACATTATATCCCAGTAGTTTAGAAACTCAAATTTTAAAATACTGCGACTGCATTCACGGGAGAACCTGTTCCTTTTTAAATCTCAACGGCTGTATACACAGTAAAAATTCCCAAGAGTTTTGACGAATAGATTCCTTCGCAATATCCTCTAAATTTAAGTTATCCAAAAGAGGAATCCCCATTGCTACAAGAGTTAACTTGTGAATCGGACTCCCCTTTTCGGGTATTGGAGAAGGTTGAATATCGTTTGTTCCATCTGAACCCAGCACTGCAACCTCTCGCTCACTTACCAAAATAGGAACATCATAATTTAAACCTGCGGCAAGTGATTATGCATCCCAGTCACCTTTAGTTCTTTTTTGATTCCATCTACCTGTACGAATTAATACAATATCTCCTTTTTGAATCTTTACTCCATACTTTTTTTCAAACTCGAGTATATCATCAATTGTAACAACTGTTCCTACCTTTAAGAACTTTTTGTTGTGGAGTAGAGGAATATCAATTAAAATTCCTCTCGAGATAATGCCTTCATTGTAATTTTCAATTTCAAGTTGATCATATCCTTTTGAATTCAGTGATGCAGCATCATAACCATTATATAGCTTTTAATTTTGGCTCAAATGTCCCAATCCGTCCATGTGTGAAACTGTGAATCCATGGTAGGCAATTTTGTATTCGTCCAATGCTCAATTATAGCCATTATACTCAATCGATGATGGCTCATGAGCATATTGGGTAACTTGATCAAATTTTGATAAATTAATTTGACTTTAGTCTTGTGAAATGTCAAATGAAAGAGAAACTGAAATTCCCTTACTTGGAATCTTTAGGGCTGACAATAATTTATCGCTATTAATGTAATTTATTGTTCCTAACTTATCATCAAGCCCCCATTTCCCCTTGTTAGAAATTTTATAAAATATTTCATCATATTTTATTCTAGTGGGAGAGACTTTTTGAGATAAAGCTGTGAATAGAGTTGCAAATATTATGGCAATTGAAAGTGAATATTTTATTTTATGATTTGTTGGTTGATAAGAATTTTAAGGTGATAATATATTAAAAAAACTCCTGAGACACCACACCCCAGAAGTTTTACACGCAAATTTTTTAATTCTTGACCAAACTTGCTGTCGAATTAAAAAGATGGACATTCCATATGACCTTCAGAGATTTAAAACCTTTTTACCTGTATCGTTATATTTATAGATACTTTTAGAGCCATCTATCTCAAAGAAATATTCATCAGTATTAAATATCTCATATAGGTTTTCTTCGCTAAAGGCATACTCACTAGATCGATGAACATGGTCAAGTAATATTTTCTCTAGATTATTATTCTGTAAACCGTATACAATATGTTTATCAATAATGCTACCCCAGTTACTGTTTGGATTTGACCCTTTTAACTTTCTCCAAATACAATGTTTCTTGAACAGATCTAAATCATAATTTTTGAATATAATGTATTCACTTGGATCAGAGAATGGTAAAATCTTCATTTCGCATTCTGCATTCAGAAATGTACTAAAATGATGTAACCTTTCAAGAGTCAAATCAACGAGGCTTAAATGGGTCATATTACTTCTAAGCCACTCAAAGACTGCTTTCAAATCAGGATGATGACATATTTTGAATATGGGTTCCTCATCTTTCATTTTACAAAAAAATAAATTATTTTTTATAAGTAATTGTTTGAAGCTAATTAAAGTAGATTTCAAAAATTTAAAATCAGTCGAAAATAGATATTCTGTATGCTTTTAACCGATCAAGGTTTATCATCAACAAAATAACTTCTAGAGTCATCACACCCCAGGAGAAAGCTGCTCCATAGATGATCCTGAGTGTGAAGTCTTTGGGAGTGAGAGCATCTACTAAATCTTATTTTAATGAAAGTAGAATTCTATTAATACCACCAATATAAGTTTGATGGATAGGATTCATAGCTTGAATTTTTGTTTTCCAGGTTTCACTAATATCTCCTAAGGCAGTGATTTTTTCAATTTTAAACAATTTTCCCAATTTCTTAAATATTGGAGAGCCAAGAACTTTGCCTCCAAGTTCTTCCCAAGCTTTTGAATCTTCAAATATTTCAATTAATGTTCCAGTTTTCTCATTCTCATCTAGAAACCATTCAAATCTGATAATTCCCGGATCATCTAAACCATAAAAAAGAGGGCAATGCTCTTCTCGAATAAATTTCTTTAATAAGTCACTATCTACGGCATGTGAACCTTATACTAAAACAGTTACTTGATTACTTTTTTCATTTAATTCTTTTTTCATAATGTCTTGGCTAAATGATTTGATTGAGATAAAAATAGCTACTAGTAGTAAAGCAATTTTTATTTTATTGGTTGTAGGTTGATTAAAAAATTTGAATTTATATGTATATAAAAAAAACTCCTAAGAAAATACACTTCAGGTAGCTACGATATTTATGATCATGAGTGTGAGGTTTGTAGGTCATAAAAAAGGTCCTGAAGCTGTACTATGTGGACCTTTTCACAATCTATGAAATAATTGAGATAGCCTTGCGACAAATCAATAAAATTAGTTTGGGGCTTTGGCACTGTAGGTATTAATCAATTTTCCCTTATAAATTTGGTACCAATCAATATACATGTTTCCATCGCTCCCAGTAAATTGAGCATTGACCCACTCACCGTATTCATTACTGGGCTTTGGATCTATTGATGAGGTTGGTTTTACAGCAAAAGCATAAACTGTATTCCATCCCCAATCTTTTCCAGCTGCTTTAATATCTTGATAATCCTTTTTAGTCCACTCAATAAATGATTTTGCATCAACTCCTGATGGTCCATTAGCACTTTTCCAAGTTAATTTTTCACTTAACAATGATTCTAATGTTTGATAGTCTCTTTCTAACCAAGCTTTATCAATTTTGTTGAAAATATCTACTGTTTTTTGGGATCCTAGCATTATTTTTTGACCCTCAAAAGGACCAAATCCGTTGCTCTTATCTTTTTGAGCTATAGAGGAAGTGAACGAGAGGAAAAGAATTAAGGTAAAATATAAGTATTTCATTTTTTGATTGTTTAGTTGATAAAATGTATGGCTAAAAGTATAAAAAAACTCCGAAAATTACCACAAGTCTCGGAGTTACACATAAGCTTTAAAATATGCTCTTTATTGAGTACCTGTCATAATTTCAAAGATTACTCTATTATCCCATCCGTTAGGAACGTTTTCATTGAATTCCGACAGATGTTCTTTTGACAATCCCTCAACAGCTGCTCCACCTGCTAAATGTTCCATCGTGTTTTCCATAGAGTCATAAACATCCCACCAAAAAGCCGTTGATCTATCTTTTGCTTGAGGTATGATCCGAGTACCCATTCCCTAACCTACCATTCCAGATTTAATAATATTTTTAGGAAAGTGCTTTTTAACAGCTCAAGAAAAGAGAGGTTTCCGATGAAAAAAAAGATGAACAACCAAGCGGTGAAAAGGACTTATACTAATATGATTTTTGATTTTTTTATATTAGACAACATTGGAAAATAGGTAATTACTTACTCTTCACCTCCATTAAATAATCATATAAATGTGGATAACCAGATCCTGTTGTTCTAAATAAGTCAACATAATATTTTTTCATATCAGCTCCTCGATTGGTAATTTTAATTGTAGACTGATTTTTACTCTCTAAAAACATTTTAATCTCATCAATCTTTGCACAATCAATTAAAAGCTCTTTAAAGTTTTCATCATAGCCAATTTTTACGATTTCAGTAACAAGTTTATCAGGGTTAGGAAAGGTATCATAGAGAGCTTTCAGACCCTTTTGATAAACCTCCGGATTAGAATAAAGTGCCTCCCAATAATCAGCCTTTTTCATCAATTCATTAGGTGGTATTGTCAATCGATAAAATTCACGCTCATCCTTATCTAAGGATTGCCATAGAGCACTCCTAAATTGCGGTTTTTCTTGCCAATAACTAATCTCAGATTTCACTAAAATATTCCAAGGAATTTTTATCTCACCATCCATCCCTTCGATTATGGAATTTTTAACGATGTCATAATATGAGTTGAATTCTATAAATAGGAAAACCTCATCATTACGCTTCACCAACAAATAATCTTTATTGTATGCTACACAAGCTTCTATTTCTTTAAATGAAACTCCAAACTTTTGTTTACAAGCCTTTTTTAACCTTTTTTCTAGCGATTTTTCCATTGAATTATGATAAATCGTTCTCTTAACAAGTGTGTAGGACTTCAATAGTATTTGCATATCCTCGTTCGCTTGTTGTGGAGTACCATCATCTATTTGAACGTATTTGTTTTTGTTTTCTATAAATACACGCAAATAATGGCATTTATTGGATGCCCGTCCACTTTGTGGTTTAATAATGTAACAGCCTACCTCAAGGTTCATTGTGCGAAATTAATCCAGTCCTTCTAAAAACCAAAAATCTGTAATGATAAGAGTAATGGTTTATTTGGTATTTGATCTTTAAAGCCTTTCTTAATGCTAGGTAGTAGTTCTTTTTCTTCTTTTATCCTTAAATGAGTACTATTAGAAGAGCTGTATGTATGCCCGATTTTAGTACTCCATTCCTGTATTAACTCTAATTGAGCAGTTAAATCGATTAATGTTTTTTGGATTAGAATGTAAATTTATTTCCTTTACAAAAATTAATCATAAATTAAATAATATTGAAAATGAAAAACTTTTTGACAACTTTTTTATTATTTTTCACTTTTTTTGCAAGTGCGCAATACTGCATATTTTTTGATTTTGAGGCAAAAGAACCAGAAATGGTTGTATCAACCTTGAAAGGTATGATGGATACAGATTGGGGTAAAAACATTCAAGGCTCAAAATCACTTTTTTCTTTAAACTTCAACGGTGATAACCAGGCTACCCACACTGTACAATTCTGTTTTCAAGACGAAGCTGGATTACAATCATTTATGACCTCTTGGGGGCAGTCAACAGATGCACAACTATTTGGAGAAAAATTAGGAAAATTTACCAATAATGTATCACAGTCAATAAATACACCTGCTTGGTATAAAAATGATTGGTCAAATGATAATGTATTCATGATGTACCAAATGGAAGTATCAAACCCTGCCAAATATGTGCAAGAATTTGCTGCTTTTTCCCAGAAAATGGCACCGAAGTTAGGTTTTGAGAATAGTTCATACGGTGTAGGTTATCCCATCGTAGGCAAGACAGATGAATTCTCCCATTTTGTTTGGATTGGCTCACCAGATATTAAAACTGCGCTTGCAGGGACAAAAAAAATGTTTTTAGATCCTGAATTTGCTGTTTTTTCAAAAAAAGTTAGCGATATAAGAAAAGTAGTCAATACTATGATGATGGTTCGATTGGTAGACTTTTAATCCAAAGCTTTAAATATTTAAATGCCATAATCACGCTGCCTTTATCAGTTTTTAAATTTTTTAGAAGTTTTTTTTACAGAACAAATAAAAATCATATTGATAAACGCTCAAAAGTGTATCTTAATTAACACAAAATTATGTCCGAAATAGTGGAGGACTCGTTATTTTTAACTAAAACCATTTAATAAATAAAATTATGAAACAGATTTCATACTTAATCACTTTAATGCTTTTTACATTAATGAGCTGTCAGCCTGTTGAAAACCAAGAAGCTGCAGTAGTCACTCCCAATATGGAATTTGGGGGATGGTCGGGGACAGCTGATGATCACAGCAAAGAAGCTCTCTTGACCAGGGAATTGATGGAAAAATACATTGCAAATAAATTTGAGGATGTGGCTTACATGATGTCGGAAGATGGCAATTTTTTCTTTAATACCGATCAAGTAACTAAAGCTGAATGGTTAGGTGCAGCATCAGGACATCATAGTTTATTTGCAAATATTTCAAATAATAAAATTCAGCCGGTAAATGTTACATCAGCGACCTTTGAAAATGGATCGGTATGGTCTATGGCTTGGTTTGTTTGGACAGGAACAGGAAAAATTACTGGTACCGAAGTGCAAATTAATGTACACCATGCTTTCCGATTTGAGGATGAAAAAATAGTAGATGCGTATCACTTTTTCGATCCTACCTTGCTAAATAATGAAATATTAGCATCTTCAAAATAGGATCAAAACGCTATTAAAAAGACCCTTATTGTGAGGCTTATGGGTCATAAAAAATTCCTGGACAGGACGACTCAGGAGTTAATTTTTTTTTCTCACAAATAAACAAAATGAATAATTCATATTTACTCTAAATTTTAAACAATAATCAAATGAAACAAATAATTTATTTAGCATTATTTATTACCGCGGGATTTAGTTATGCTCAAGATTTGAAGTGGGATCCAAAAACAACGTTTGATGCTGTATTTGATATTGATGCTGTTCATACTAAAGATGGTATCAATTATGAGCTTTCTGCTTCTGGCGACGCAGGACCTTACGGTAAAGCTTATTTATCTTATACGTTCACAAATTATAATAATAGCATAACTAATGGGGAGTTCACGGGCTTTGCGTGGACACAGATGGGAGAAAATATTGTTAAAGCTACTTTGCAAGGAGTTTTTAAAAAAGAAGGTAAAACTTTTAAAATGTATTCTTACGATAACACAACAGATAATGGCAAAATCATGGTTGTGACGGGAATAGTAGATTTCGTTGAGCAAACGATGAAGTTTAAAGTGGCACCTATTGAGGAATGAGATAGATTATATTGTATTAAATGACTTCTAGATTCAAAGTATTCTAGAAGTTTTTATTACAAAATAAAAAACACCTTACCAAAACAAGAGTGGCATGACATAAAAGAACAAAACACGCTTAAAACTAAGATTTCAATAAAGAATGCTTTTCGCAAGGGGTGTTTAAAATGATTCATATTTTAAGTTAGAACTAATAAAAATTCTCCACCCTTAGTGAATTATTTTCATCCGAAAGTATTGCTTGAGTCCATATTAATTTTGTTTGATGGATTTAATCTACGGACAAGTCAAGCGTCTGTACAAGAAAAAAGTACCAATTCTCAGTATGTGTGCATTAGTGGATTCAACTGGGCATGTATTTGTCGGTATGAATTTGAAAGGGGGGGGCTGGATATGATTAGAAATCTAACATTTGGTCTTGATTTCCAGAACAATAATAAATTATTTGGTGTTTCTTGTGATTCAGTACTTGAAGTACTTGGTTCAATTACAAATTGAGATTGTTCAAAAAATGACTAACGCAGGAAAAATAGCCAAATTTGAATTGAGCTTGACGGGTAACAGAATGAAAGATATGGATATTCGATGAGAAATTCATAATCTTGAAATGAGGGAGAAGGGTGTCACTTGCTCCATAGAAGATCCTGAGTGTGAAGCCTGTGGGTCTTAATGAGATTAGTACCTCAATATTTACTCTTATTGTAAATTCGAGTTTAGTTATTACTCTGGAAAAAGATTAAACTATGATTAAAAACATAGCTGTTGTACTTGTATGTTTATGCACTATTTTTTCATGTGAAACCAAAAAAGAATATACCATAGATAAAACAATTTTATGGTCTTTTGGTGCTAAACACAGGGATGGTTACATGGACATTATAAAATTACATAAAGAAGAAATTGCCAAAGATTCAACCCATGTTAGCGATTACATTAGCATTATCGAAAGCAATATTATAATGTTCGCTTTTGGTTTTATGCCGCGAGAGCACACGATTCCAGAAGCCAAAGTTTTTCAAGAAAAAGCTTATGCTATGGATTCTTTGAATTCACGGGTTCAAGAGATGGCTGGTATTTTGAATTTTATGGATTCTGAATGGGAAGCTTCAGAAAAAGCATTCAAAAAATCCTTAGAACTAAATCCTGAAAACTTACAAGCAAGACATTGGTACACGCTTTATTTGATGGCATTAAAGCGCATAGATGAAGGTTTTGCTCAATCAACAATTGTACACGATTTGGATAAAACAGGCGATTTTTTAGTCGCTCGTGCATCCATTTTCTATTTCTTGGAAGACTTTGAAAAGATGAAACCATTAATGTACAAATCACTTGAAAAAGATTCTTTATCGCCTTGGACTTTAGATTGGTTAGGCATGGCATACAATGGTTTAGAAGAACACGATGATGCATTAGAAACCTATTTCAAAGCCTTCAATTTATCCGATGGAACTGTTGAAGTTGGTGGCGGATTAGGTCACGCATTAGGAGAAGCTGGAGAATATGAATTAGCCAAGGAAATAGCTGACTTTTATGATGAAGCTTCAAAAACAAAATATTTACCTGCTTGTCAGCTTGCTTTTATTCACTTGGGTATTGGCGAAAATGATAAAGCGATGTCTTTATTAGAACAAGCCTATGAAGAAAAATCATGGTTCTTGCAATTTATGCAAATTGAACATTGGTACGACCCAATAAGAAACACCGCACGATTCAAAATATTAGAAAATAAGATGAATTTTCCTAAATAAAATGTGTTTTGATGCTAAAAAAATCTTTTTTTATCTATCATTATTTTTTTTATTTCAATGTAAAGAAATACCAAAGCAGGCTGAAATATTAGCTGAAGTTCTCCCAAATGAAGTAGATATATCAGAAACGTAATTAAAATATATTGATCCTTTCTTTATCGAATACATTCAAAAAAATTGGATGCCAGGCTCTTACAGATATAAAATTAGAAATGGGTTCTAAAAAAAACTTCTGAGACACCACACCCCAGGAGTTTTATACACAAATTATTCAAGTCTTGACTAACACTTATTGTCGAACTAAAATTGGACATTCCTTTTATTTCTTAATTTAAAATCGAGGATCACCTCACCTCAATACCTCATGAAATACTTCCCTTTCCAAGACTTCAAAATAAGGGGCAAACTCCTCCAATATGATCTATTTACAAAAAAAACTGACAAGTACTATTAATCTCCTTAAAACGGCTGTTTGCATCCTAGATTTAAGCTCTTCATAGACAAGATTTAAGACTATTGTGAAGACTTATCAGTATAGATTGATATCATTATTTAGCAGAAAAGAGAAGGCTTTTTAGAGACTTGTATGAGCTCTACAGAGATTGCTTTATTCCCCTCTACAAAGATGCGAAAGACTATGTTGGATGTATCAATTTTAATGATAAGAAATAGTTAGAAAGCCTGCACAGAGCGAAACTTATAGGTACCGAGCTTACTGTGATTTAGCTGGGAACCATTGGCGAAACTCTGAGCCCACGATGTGTGGAAATCGAACTCCATAGAATTCTAATTCGCCATTAGCGAAACCGCCAATCGTAGCATTATTAAGATATAATTCATTTAACTTATCTTTTGAAGGCAACAACACATCGTCATAGGTAACTTCATCTTCAGTTACTTCATAATCTGAGGGTAACTTGGCTGTTAATCCATCTTAGCTGCAAGCTTCTAAAATATCTAGTGTGTTCTGTACTACTTCACCTATCACAGTGCCAGCTGCTCCGGAAAGTTCAGTTTCATAGCAACCCCATGCAGCACCATACTTCTGGAGTTTGATATTCAGTTTCGGCAATTAAGCCTTTCCCATTTCCATCTAAGTAAAATACGATACCACCTTGATAGGTATCTCCAATTGACCCTGTAAATAGCTCATCATCAGTACTGGGATCATCACTATATTCCCCACAATTGGTAAAAAAAAAACTTAAGAAGAGATAGTGTTTTGATTTGTCTAATAGTGATATTAAAAAGACTAAATTATTTCCATTAAGTAGAAAAAGTATAAATTATCTGTAGGTGCACATCAGTAGATTCAACTGGGTATGCTTGCCGATATAAATTTGAAAAGAACTGCTCTATTGATGATCCTGAGTGTGAAGCTTGTGGATATTATAATAGAATGAATTATGGGGTATCAATAGTGATTTGCGAATGTGCAAGATTTAATATATTTTGGATAGAATTTAAATATAAAACTAAAAAAAAATGAAAAATATACTATTTCTACTCATCGTTTTTTCTTCTTTCTCAATATTAGCTCAGAAGTCAAAAAATGGGACAGTTTATAAAGAACATCCAGGATTAAGTTTAATTGAAACTTTTAATGATGCTTTAGTTAATGGAGATTTTAATAAAGCAGCATCTTTATTAGAAGATGATTTTAAAATCAGAAATGGTGTTGGTACCAATAAGGATTTTAAGGGCTGGTCAAAAACACAATTTATGAATAATATGAAATGGTGGCACAGCAATTTTGATTACTTCTCAATCGAAAAAGATTTACCTGCTTATCCAGATGTGATTGAATACAAGCAAGGCAATCAAACTTGGGTACAAACTTGGGAAAGAATTTATGCTGTCAACAAAAATAACGGGGTGAAAGTAGATATGCCATTTCATAGACTTTACTACCTTAATGATGATTATACTCAAATTAAGTCTGCTTTTGAATATGCAAATCAAAATGTATTTAATGCTTTAAATGATAATAATTATGAAAGGACAAATGGGACGATTTATATTAATCATGAGTACATAAATACGGTAAGAAAAGTAATGTATGCTTTCGAAAATTCGGACTATGAAAAAGCGTATTCATATTTTGCAGATAATGCATCTTTCTATGATGTTAATGATCCCTGGGGAGCTAACATAAATTTAGATGAAGCAAAAAAACGAAATGAAGGACTTTTGGATAGATTTGAAATATTAGGTTTTGAAGAAATTGGTTACCCGGACTACCTCGATTATGAAGAAGGGAATTCGAAAACTGTTTTATCATGGTGGAAATTCAGAATGAAAAGAAATTCAGACGGCAAAGAAATTTTATTACCAATACATTATTCTCATAGATTTAATAATGAGGGCAAAATAATAGGTTCAACAGCTTTCTACAGCTCAAAACATATGGAGAATTAAAATATTACATTTATTAATGGAAAAAAACTTTTTTTGGATTAATTAAAGTGGTGCTGCGATTTTGAGCTTAAAATATAATTTAAGGGAAACTAATCAGATGATACTATCTCCATTAGAAATATAAAATTAAAAAAGCTTTTAATTTATTTCGAGAGACCACTAAAAATAATCTGTATACGGATATGAGCAAACTCAAGCCAAAAAATAGGGCTGCTGCTCCATTGATGGTTCTGATTGTAAAGTTTGTTTATCATAAAAAAGAGCGATCAAAACATAAAGAGATAACTCTGCTTATCATGACCTTAACAACCAACTAAAACTAAATACTTAAATTAAAAAATAAAAACTGATAAGGATGAATCTTATTTCACCTTAAATTACTCTAAATAATGTTAAAACAGCTTCTTAAATAATTTTAAAATTTTTTCAAAGACCATAAGTCTCGGGATTTTATGCAGATTTTTATACGCTCTTTACCAGACTTGTTATCAAATTAAAATAATGGACAGTCCATGTGATACCATCATGTTTATCATTATCACCCAATAGGGGTTGTGAATCTGTATACCTTAGTTCTTTATCGACTATTGGAGACCTCCTTTTATGGCTTATCGATGCAACTTGAATAAATGTGGTTTGTTTTAGAATATGTAATAAGATGTCAATAGGTCTAAAAATTGCCTGGAGTTAACGAGAAGATTATTCAAATAGACCATAAACATTAGCGTTACGATGTTGGGACCCTACTTTCTTTGCGATATAAGAGGTTAAGATTCTTTGCACATCTCTGTTGTCTTTTTTAGGTTGAAGATACCTTTCATATTCTTCTGGATTTTGGATTATAATATCTTTATTTAGGTAACCAAAGCCCTGGTATATACCATTCAAAATCAAGACAAACCCCAATTCTTTGTCGTTTCTACCTTTTTCTTTGAGGACTAAATTTTCGGTTTGCAAACCCAATGATTTAATAGCTTTGTGAACTTTTTTGTTATAGTTTTCTGGAGTTTCTTTTCCGGAACAAATCCCTCCGCATTGTTTAATCTGAAAGTGAAAGCAAGTATTTACGTTGGACTCAAGATGGCAGTACTTGGAGCATAATTTAAATTCTTCACATATTTTTTCCAGCACGCTCCTACATTCTGCTATCGAATAGAATTTCATGATGGGATTTGGAGCTAATTTTAGTCTGTCATAGGTTAAATGGAGTATTCCTTTTTGATCTTGGTACGAAAATAATCCAATCGCCTCACTAGCTCTTCGCTGTGCTCTGTTAAATTTTGGGTGAAAATGTTTTATTTCTGATGATTCATATAAAAGAGCTACGATCTCACTTCCAGTTTTTGCATAAGTAATGTCTGCAGTTTCTAGACACATATTTCGTTCTTTTTTCTTTTTATCATAAAAATGACTGATCACTCGTTGTTTTATATTATTGGCTTTACCAATATAGATAATCTCTTTTTGTTCATTTTTAAAATAATAAACACCGTGTGCTTCAGGTAAATTATCCACAACTTGTTTATCTAATAAAGGAGGTAATACAGCGGCTCTAGACCTGGGGTTGAGAAAACTATTAATCGTAAAATTATGATCCCTTTCAAGTAATCTGCGAAATAGCTCTACGGTAGCTTCTGCATCGCCTTTTGCTCTGTGTCTTGCAACTATTTCTATGCCTTCAGTAGAACAAATATTACCTAAACTATAGGAGGATAGCCCAGGAATTATTTTGCGAGAAAGCCTTACGGTACACAGTTTTTTTCGTTTAAAATCGAAACCTAAACTTTTAAATTCATCTTTAATAATATTGTAATCAAAGGTTACATTATGAGCTACAAAGACAGTATCTTTAGTGATTTCCACTATCTTCTTAGCAATCTCATAGAATTTTGGAGCATTACTTAACATTGCCTCTGTAATACCGGTAAGATTGGTTATAAAATGAGGAATTCTTTGCTCAGGATTTACCAATGAAGTGAATTCATCAATTACTTTTTGGCCATCAAACAGAAAAATAGATATTTCAGTAATTTTCTGACCTTTATAGCCATGTCCAGTGGTTTCTATATCAACTATGGAATACAACCTAAAACGATTTGATTTTAAGGGGAAACAATTTTTTTCTTTTATTGACTTCTAGATTATTATCCAATAATCTCACAATTTTATTAACAATTTAATGGTCTTTTAAATTCATTAGGTATAAATAAAATACTTTGGTCAATTTAAACAATACACATATTCTTAATAGCAGTGAAATTACTTTAACCATTGGTCAAATGATATTTTTGAAGAGGACCTTGAATACTTTAAGTATAAGAATTGGAGATTTCTTTATCACCTGATTTAAAATTAGGAGTTACCCTATCGACCGCAGGAAATACCCATCTTCCAAGCACTTGAAAAAAATCTCAACCTCAAGCTGCAGAGAGCAGGTGGGAGTTGCTCAATTGATGATCCTTAGTGCAAAAATCAGAGAGGTTGAATCATTAATCCTCAGTAATGGATTCTGTAGCAAGAGAATTTTCTAAGTAAGTTCTTAAATTGTTTGCAATCCCATTTAGATGCGTCATAGTAGATTCTGCTGATGCTATCCTTATCATGAAAGGCTTTCCATCCTTTTTGAACATATGCTCCAACTTTGGGTTGTATGTTGTCCATCCTGAAAGACCAGTAATCTCACCCGGAGTATAATAAACCTCTAGTTTCTCCAATTCAAATTTAAGTTTATTTTTCTTAAACTCTAAGCTTATTGAATACCTTATGTCCATACAGGATGATACTTCTAAACTCTTAAAGCAATTAGCAGATGGACCAATACCTTGGATACTGATATATTTATTTTCTACATTCTCTTTTATTATTTTCTTGGGTGAATTACAAGTAATACTTATCCATTCTGTGACCATTTGATAACCATCTTCAACGGACATTCTTTTATTATCCAAAATCATGAATTGGTTAAGTAGAGAAGGACTGTTGGATGATAAATTAAATTTATTAACCTTAACTGGATTTTTAGGATTTTTCTTCGTAGCGCGAATATGCTTAGTTGTGATTAAAATCACTCCATTTGATGCTCTAGATCCATATAATGCGGCAGATGCTCCTTTTAAAACAGTCACAGATTTAATATTGTTCGGATCAATGTCAAAGGCTCTATTTGAAAAAATTGTATTTTGAGAGTAGGAACTAGTTGACCGTACACTGTTGTCAAAGGGTATACCATCTACTACAAATAGAGGCTGTGTATTTTTCATCATCGACGAATAACCCCTAATGTTGATTTTAGTACTCTGTCCCGGTGCCCCACCTCCTCCTTGGATGTTAACACCTGCAATCTTTCCTGTTAATGAACGAACCAAATCAGGCTCTGTTTGGGCAAAAATTGAAGCAGAAATCAGCGTAAAAATTAATGGCGCTATTGCTTTTAAGGATTTTTTCATAACAGGATGTTCAGCAGTTTGTATACTTGATTGCCGATAATTACACTTCAATTTAATTCTTTTATCAGCAAGTATCAAAAATATCGGAGATACTTGATCCCCGTTGGTAGTGGTACAAATTATTTAAGTCTTGATAAAAATTGTATCGAATTAAAATATTGGGGATTGCTTTTATTCTGTGAGTAAAATGGATGATCGCTTGCCCCTCAATACCGCATGAAGTACCTCGCTCTAACACCTAAAAATAAGTCTCAAACTCCTCCAATTTCAGCTCTTTAGAAGAAACAATTATAAGTACTATTATTTCCTTTAAAACGGCTGTACGCATGCTATATTTAAGTATTCCAACTTTTTAGTAATCCTTGCCTTATCTGGTTACTTTTTACTGACGTTACAAATGTGCCTGAGCATTAGGGAGCAGATTTATTAGGACAATTATAAAGGAGAGGAGGTAGGTTCTAATTTTGATTAGTTAATGTTTGTTTTCAGTTAATGAAGTTTGTCTAGTTTTTCTAAAAAATTTCATTATAAATTATTTGCGAGGTGTTTTGATTAATTTTGCCATAAGGTTAAAATAAGGAAATTACTTCCGACTGATGTTATGAGTTCTAATTTTTACAGCCGCTCGTAGTTAAGCTTGCCGCTATGCCTAAGAGTTCTTTTTATTATTTAGGTGAAGAGAATATTTTGTTAATTATTTGGATCATTGCCTACTTGTAATGGTTGGCAAATAGAATAATTGTCGTCGTCGGTAAAGTAGGATTTGGACTCACATTCATTTCTAGCTTTATTTTGACTAAATGGGCTACTGTCTTGTATAATGACAGATTCATCTATTCGAGTTTGCACACCATTTTCATAAAGATAACAAACACAGGTAATATTTTGTTTTTTTTCGGCACAAGAGATGACCCAGGTCAAATTAATTAATAAGATTACAAATATGATTTCATTTACTTTTTCACATGCTTTCATTACCCGCTAAGGTAACTGCTTCCTTTTTGAAATTCAAAATTGTGTAGCGTTAAAAGCATGGGTTATCTGTTACATGATAGATCGACGCGAAGTGTGGATCGTTTTATTGGGTGCTTGATAGGAGTTGAAACTCTTGCTTAATTTATACCTCAAAAAGTCTAATTTTATTTTACAACATAAATTTATTAGTCAGAAAAAAAGGGTTCTAACGATAATCAGTCAGAATCCTTTTAACCAAAACTCAAATTATGAATAGAGTTGTATTTAACTATGTTTTTTTGAAATCACGTATGGATTAAAGGTAACCTCAAGGATAAATTTTAGGTAAGGCTTACAAAATAAATAGTCAATCTTACCTTAACACCTGATGAAACATTTCAGGCTCGGATACTTCAAAATAAGGTTCAAACGCCTGTAATATAACCTCTTTAGAGAAATACTCACAAGTACTATCAAACTCCTTAAAACAGAGGTATGCATCGCAAATTAGAAGCTATTATGAAGCTGTATCAGAATAGACTTATATGCTAGATAATGAAAAAATAAATGCTTTAGAGAGACTTACATGAGGGCTATTTATACCCTTTTTATCGGCCTGTTAGTCTCTCAATTTTTCAATCTATATAAGGTATGTGCCTAATACCCTTCTACAAAGATGTTAAAGATTACATTTGACTGAGTGATTTTTAAGATCAGAAAATGACCCCAAACTAAAATTAATCCCCTAATAGTGCAAAATAATTAAAAATCCCTAACCGCAAAACAGCGCTATTACTGGTCATACTAGAGCTCAGGATCTGAAAACCATCGGTGAAATCTTGAATCCTCGCAAGGCAATAAACGTGCTGCGTAGAACTCTAATAGCGGTTATAATTAAAACCCCCAATTTTATTCTTATTTTGATATAATAAGGCTAACTCATTCTTTGAAGGCAAAAACCAATCATCGTAGGTAGCTCCATCTACTATTACTTCAATATCGGCAGCTAGTTTAGCAGCTATTCCAGCTTTGCTACAACCAGTTAAAATATCTAGGGTATTATGTGCTCCGGTACCTATTGCAGTTCCATCTGCTCCTGAAAGTTCATTTTCATAACAACCCCATACAGTTCCATCTTCTATTTTCTCCCATTCGTCGATTGTGGTTTGATACTCAGAAGCCGCAATCAATCCGTGTACTTCTACTGCTACATAGCCAGGATCTCTTTCTTGGAAGAGGTAAAATACAATACCCACTGGATAGGCATCATAAGGTTTCTGCGCGAAAGAGCTATTCAATCTAATTGAACAAAGAATAATTAAGATTAAAAGTTTCTTCATTGATAACTTTGAGTGGGAACCTTTCGGATTTTTTGATTTTCCCCTAGTAGGATCTCCAGTATCAGTTTTTTCTTTAATTTCCAGAGGGAAATTGTTTGCTAAGGCTTTTTTTCTTTCTCATTATCATTTATTTTTTTATCTCTTAATAATCCTAAGTATGTAAGGAATTTCTCAATTATGTTTTTATATTAGCTTAAATTAAATTTATGAATAAAATAATTCAATTTTGGGGAATTTATTACCCAATCATTTTAGCCTTTTTATCATTTTTATATTCCGTTACACTGTGGTTCACTGGAAATCAATTAGAGGGAATTTTTGTTGGTATCTGGGTCCCGTCAATCTTATCAGCATCAATTGCATTAAGACAGAGAAGAGCTCATTATAACGATCAAAAAAATTAAGGACTAAAAATAAAACAATGGAAAATATTGTAATGTTTACTATTGGGGCCTCAATATTTATCTTGTACCTGTTGGGATATATAATGATGATTAATAAAGCACATAAGTCCCAACAAACAGATATGAAAAATGATCCTGAACTTATTCTACACTATAAAAAAACAGATCTAAATAGAGTATTAAATGTATTGGTGCACTTAGCAGAGTCCGATGGTCATATCTCTGAAGAAGAGCACAAAATGATTATCAGAATAGGCAAAGAAAATGGTCTCAATGTAGATGAAGTAGAAAAGCTCATCAAAGATACCAAGCCCGTAGAGGCAATGAATGATTTGCCTAAAGAGGCGAAATTAGAACTTATCATTGATGTCATCAGATTAATGAAGATAGACAATAAAGTTCATCAGCAAGAAACTAAATTTTGTGAAAGTATTGCCATTAAATTGGGTTATCGTGCCGAGGTAATTAAGGACCTTTCAATCTATATTTCTAACTCTTTAGATGTCAACTTAAACAAATCATTATTAAAGGAAATTGTCTCTAAATTTTACAAAAGTAACAGTCGTCAATAGGTTATCATCTCTTTTCATTTTTATTTTTTTTTTTGGTAATTTTTAAATTAAAAATAAAGTAATATAGTTAACTACCATAATTTTTATATGACCTATCTTCTTTTGACGGACAGGCTCATCTAACTTGTAAGTTAGAAGGCCCCATTAATCATCTTTAATTGATTAACATCAGTCAAAGTTTATAAGTCACTTGATGAAGATTCATTAATAGATGATGAGTGTTAAAAAGCTCTAATAGCTCTGACATATTTTGTTCCATTTTTATTAATAGGGGTTTGGTATCCATAGCCAAAATTTTGCTGCCATGCGTCGTATTCGTTATATTGAGTAGAAGACCAATAGTTGCCATTGACAAAACCTCCAATATTACCTAAACCTAAGGAGTTTCCTTTGCCGATATTGCGATACATCAAATTTAATTCATTTTTAGAAGGTAAAAACCAATCATCATAGCCCTCCAAAAAAAGTTTATGACAGAGCGCGGCAGCAATGCCAGTCTCGCTATAACCAGCGATAATATCTAAAGTGTTCTTTAAGCCTGTACCTATGGTGATTCCGTCGGCTGTTGAAATTTTAGTATCATTCCAACCCCAAATTGCAGATTTTGATTGATCACTTGGCGCAGCAATGAGACCATGTCGTTCACCTTCAATATATCCAATATCGCCTTCTTGATAAAGGTAAAATATAATACCTCCTTGATGTGTCTGACCGATGCCAATGGTTTCATTGACGTTTGATTGATGAACCGAACAGCCACCGCATCCTATTAGATAAATCGAAGCTAAAAGTAGGAATTTTTTGAAAAGTCTCATCGGATAAAATGGTAATTAAATTGACTAAAACAGCTCTATATCATTATAAACGACACAAAGTTTATATTACAAATTTAGTAATTTATTCAGATATACGGAGATGTACTTAATTAAGTCTAGGCATAACTTATTTCTAAAGTTAAAGAAGTATTTGAAAAGAGATGTAGTTCATTGATAGCTTATCAATGGTCTCATATCAGATATGATGATTTCATGATATTTAAAAATCTGCTATTTATTGACCATTAGTCCTTTTTTATTCCCTCTTTTTTTAAACCTATATGAGAATCCAAAAGAGGTATAGTGGAATAAGACAAAACCGTAGCCGCTATTACTGTCTGTACCCCCTTCAAGTATGCGGTATCCCACCAGAATATTTACAGGATCAGAGAATTTATAGGTTATCGCCAGCTGAATATCCTCAGCTCTACCCTGTGGCACAACCAGTGCATCACCATTCAGGAGGAGGCCCCAGACTTCATTGATGTTCCACTTAAAGTTAAAATTAATAATAGGGACAAATCCGTTACTGGTGCGCTCAGTAGTTTGTTTGGTCGAATAAAGGCGGATGTTGGCATCTCTGATTTTTGCCGTAAATCCCAAATCCAAAATAATCTTAGTTTGGCTTATTAGATGATAGCGGTAGGTGAACCGGTAGGAATTAAATTTATAAATACTTTTAATGTCAGTATTAGCATCAAACAAGACTCCGTTAAAGGAAATTTTATTGGGTACTCGGCCCGCTGATTTGATTTCGAGAGGGGCATACAACAAAGAAACCGTATGACGTGATTGCAAGGTATAGCTAGCTCTCAAGCGATAAAATATTTTTGTTTTGGACTTCAGATCATCTTTAAGAGAGAATAGGGTCCCAAGATTTCCTGGAATACGAATATCATTATAGCCTGTCATTACGAAACCTGTTTCTACACCAACAAGTGCCTGTGCAATGGCTGATTGATTCAGAAAAAAAGTCAAGATTAAAAAACAAATTGAATGAAGAATAGGCTTCATTTTAACATGTCTAATTTCAGTTGTGTATCACATTAATGGGGTAACAGGCTACTGCTTTTCAAAGTATTTATTATCCAAAAGCACATCAATATTAGCTAAAAATTAAGCTAAATACTCCTCTTTTTTTGCTTGACCATGAAAGTATTTTTATGGATAAATAAATATCATCAAAAATTAAATGTACTACATAGGTTTTGCCAACCGAATTTTTGGGCTTTACCGTAGCACTTCGAAAGAGCGAATAATTTAAAGTATCGTAATCAGCAATGATACCCTCAGCCCATGCCGTTCCTGCGGGACTAGTATTTTTGCTTGATGCACTCTCTATAACGGCATTGTAAATTTGTCCCCCTTCTACATTATTTCTAGTAATCCATACGTTTTCAGTAATTCTATCCTGGTTTTCAGCTAAGCTAGGATCTGTATTATCTAATTTATAAAAGGTTAGTATCGTCCCCGTCCAAATAGATCCCATAGGGCATCCATTTAGGTCAACTTGGGTCCCTTCAGGCGTATCCTCACAAGTGTCTTTGTCATCTTTGACCCCATCTCCATCCGAGTCTTTCTGTGAATCTGCGCAGCCATTGGCATCTACTGTTGCACCTTCAGACGTATCCGCACAATCATTTTCATCTATGACACCATCTTGATCACCATCTAGTCTAACCGCAACGTTAACGGAATTAGTTATAGAATCTTTAGCTGTCATTACCGTTATTATTGTTTCTCCTTTGGCTAGAGCGGTTATAATACCTTCTTGGGTAACGGTTGTAATGCGCTCATCACTCGATATCTAATTAGGGCATCAGAAATATTACCAGGATAGATATCAGCATTTAGCGTATCTATGGCTCCTAAGATCATTTGTAAAGCTGAAGGTGTGATTGAAATACTATCTATTGTGATATAAAATCTTGCTGTTAATATTATTGAATCTGTTATTGACACTTCAATCGGATTGGTATCAATGTTTAATTCAATCCATTGATCACATTTCCAGCCCTCTCATGGATCAGCGGTTAGCTGGACCATACTGCCAACATCATAATCTTCAATTCTACCATTGGTTATTATTTCTTCACTCACAATACCCTCCTATCAATAAGGATTATTAATGGATATTGTTTCTTCGCAAAGTTGGCAGTGTAGCTCTTATCTGCATCTATGGTCACACTCAAAGGGTTATCGGTACTCGTTGAACTTCCTGTCAAATTAATAAATAAAAGTTGAATAAGGAGTAGCTAACAATGCCACAGATTCATTTTCATTGTAAATACCTGATTCAGGATTGACAGCTCCCCCCTCTGAAGCTATTAAGATTAAAGTGTATCATATAGTGTCTTGCAAGCTATTATCAGTAGTGTCATCATTTGTACTATCTGCAATAGGATCTTCATTATGTTCATCACAATGAGAAAACACTAATAGTGAATAAAGGAGGCTTAATAAGAGGAGGTATTTAAGAATTCTCATTGCAGTAGCGGTAATTTTAATTTTTGACAAGGTAAATAATATTGCTAATCCTCTCCAAAAAAATAGGGGAATCGTCTTCCTTGCTGAATGCTCTCAAGCCTTTCAGATTTCTATTTTATACCTGCCATTGGTAAAAAAATCAGATAATGAACCATTTATTTATCACACATAAAACGAAAATGAGTTTTAAATCAAAACATAAATTTATATTTATACTTTTAATTTTATGGGCGCTTAGAAAAAGCCTAATTTAGTTTTAACAAATGCAGCCTGTGGTAAAAAAAGCATTCACTTATGCAAAAATTAGCCTTATCAAGTTTCATTCTACTCATCTCTTTTTGCTGGTCGGCCTGTCAGAAAAAAGAAGGCTCAACCTTTCAAATCAAATCGTTCCCTGATTGGGAAGCTATTGCTAACAAGTTGCTGGAAAGGAGTGATTTAGAAGCAGGCGAAAAAGTAATATTGATGGCCCAGCCTGGAAGCTTTGATTCACTTATATTCTTGTTGGCAAAGAAAATTCATGAAACCGGGGCCATCTATCTGGGCACGTTTTCAGTAGATTCTTCTTCAAGTTCTGCGGCTTGGGAGACTGATTTTATCAAACAAGCAAAAGGAAAAAGCAAAGAGGATTTGACCCATTACCTTATGCAGGTTGATCTAGGTATCATGCTGCCTGGCGCGAATCCTCTTCATGTTGAATATGCTGCTATGCAGGATGTACTAAAAAAGATAAAGGAAGAACCATACATTTTCACTGGTCCGGAGCTTATGAGCTGTCTGGAGAAATGCGAGAAATAGACAGTGCTATAAACGAACATTATCAGAAGGTCTTCCTTGAGACCGATTACCTCAAACTTGGAAGTTTACAACGAAGTTTTGAGGCAGCCATTCGAAATCAATGGATTACAGTAACTACGCCTCTTGGGACAAACATTAAATTTACGATAGGTAACCGTCCCGTTACTAAGCAAGATGGTGATGCATCTTCCAAGCGGGGGCAACTGCGCAACTTGATTGACAGAGAGATCGAACTGCCAGCTGGGGCGATACGCGTGGCGCCAATAGAGGAGACAGTAGAGGGTACCATCGCATTTCCTAACGCGATGTGGAATGGTCTGCAGGTCGAAGATTTGGTACTCACTTTTCTTGCAGGAAAAGTAGTTACTATCAAAGCTAAAAGAGGTGTAGAAGCGGTTAAGGCTGAATTAGAGACTGCAGGAACCGCAGGCCATTCTTTCCGGGAATTTGCCATGGGCTTTAATCCATTGCTTGCCATACCCGAGGACAAACCTTGGATCCCATATTATGGCTATGGTGCTGGTGTAGTCAGATTATCATTAGGCGACAATTCTGAATTGGGTGGAAATGTGGGTGGGGGTTATGTGCGATGGAATTTCTTTACCGATGCGACCGTGCGGGTTGGACAAGAGGTTTGGGTGGAAGATGGGAAATTATTAAATAAGTAAGTTCGATTATTGATAGAAATTCTTACCAGTACCATCAATTCCCTTTTTAAAAGGATTAACACTTATTTTTCACCTCAAGTCTAGTTCTTCAGGCCTTTGTTGAAAGTGAATGTTGAAGGTCTTTGCTGTAACAAAAGGAGATTAGATATCTAAAATAAAAGGAGGGGAGATCGCTTGGGCTTAGTTTTCTTTTATTGCATCTACCATGGTTTTTAACAAACCATTTTGCTTTTTATCATTCATAAGTTGCCAAAACATGATACCACCTAAATTGTGCTCTAGTGCATATTGAGATTTAAGTTGGATGGATTTGTGATCATCGAAGGTAGCAAAAATTTTATTGATGCTATCGTATGCATAAGGGGCATTGGCTGAAGCATCCCAATGGAAATTAAAATCAGACCTTACTTCCTCAAAATTTATTTGATTATAACTTCTACTGGAAACAGCATTTTGATTAAGGCCGTTGTTGATATTTTCAACCTCTTTAAATGTTTTGATGTAAAAAGCAGCGCCAATGATTATTTTCTCCGGCTTTACACCCAAATTCATTAATGCCTGGATGGAAGATACGGCAGAACCCTCTTTAAATCGATCAGACCCTAGCGGGGTGTGATGACCTGTTTTACTAGAGCCGGATCCATAGAAATCGTAGGTCATAAGATTGACATTATCAACTAAAGGCATCACCTTATCCCAATCGATAGACTGTTCAAAATAGCCATCAGAATTAGCGCCTGCAGCAAAACTTAAGATATCTCCTTCTTTCATGTATTTTCTTAGCTGCACGACTAAGTCAGTAAAATTTTTTCGATCTTCGGATTGGTACTTATGCCCCGGAAATCCAGAAATCCCTGGATATTCCCAATCTAGATCAATGCCGTCTGCTTGGTATGAAGCGATGATCTGAGCTGTCGAAATAGCAAAGGCGATTCTATCCTCTTCTGTGCTAAAAACATCCGAGCAGGTTTTACAACCTCCCCATCCACCTAGAGACACCAAAACTTTTAATTTTGGATATTTCTTTTTTTGATTTACCACATTCAGTAGAGTAAGACTGTCTGCTTCATTATCAATGGCCAATTGATTTCCTTTTAAGTGTAAAAAACTGTAAATTAACTGGTCAACACCCTCCAAGTTAAATTCATCAATTGATTTTTCATCACCCGCGTAGTAAGCGATGACTTGAGGGTTCACCTCCGAATGATGATTTTTTTCCTGGGAAGACACGCAGGAAAAAAATAAAAGTCCTATGAAAGCCACAGATTTTCTCATTTTTCATTTAAATTTTTTCATCAACTTCAATATAAAAAAGAAAATACAATTTAACAATTAGAAAGCCCTAATTGCCCTAACATAGCCGTAGCCATATTCATCAAAGTTACCGTACTGGTAACCACTGAAAAAATCTTGTCCCCAGCCATTGAATCCGCCGTACCCTGTGGAGCTCCAGTAATAGAAATCACCAAGATTAGTGATGACATCTTTGTTGAGATATAACAAATTCAATTCATCTTTTGAGGGCAAAAACCAATCATCATAGCCTTCTAGTACTAACTCAGCACACGCCCTGGCTGCAATTCCAGCCTCGTTACAGCTAGCCAAAATGGCTAAAGTATTTTGTGCTCCTGTGCCTATGATAGTTCCATTGGCTCCTTTAATTTGAGCACCATAACAGCCCCATTCAATTTCAGTGGCTTGATCCTCAGTTGTCGCTATAAGACCGTGTAATTCTCCAGGTCTATATCCATTATCCCCTTCTTGGAACAAATAAAATACAATACCTCCTTGAAAGGGGGTACCTATTTCAACAGTTTTTTCCGTATTTGATTTTTGTACTGAGCAGTTCATCCCTCCTAGGATATAAACTAAGTTTAAAAGCAGAAGGTATTTTATGCACTTCATGTAAATTGTAAATGACTCCTCGCTAAGATATTAAACCTATTTTACTAATGAAAATAACTATTTATCTCAAGCAAATTGTTTTTTAATAGTTGAATTTTTAGCGTATACGATGGGATGCTTATTGAATTTGGATAATGACCAGATTTAAACTCCTAAGAGGTTTCAACATCAATGATTATGATTCCTGAATCAATCATTTGATAAGCTTTTTTTGATTTCTTGATTTTTTGATAAAAATAAATACCAATGATTAATGCCAAACCGATAGAACAGAGATAATCATTCATATTTTAGTGCTTTTCGTAATTAAATCCAGATTAAACGTATTTGATGGGCAAAAAAATATCCGAGATACTCCTAAGAGGATTGCCTAAAAAAGGAATAATAAACTTATGTTCTTGAAGTAAGAAAATAATCAATATGAAAGCTTTAGATCATGTGTGTGTATCCCATAGTAAAGTCAATCAATATTACCTCTCAATGCAAAACTACTCTTCTAAGTTAGGGTTTCCTATTAAGTGATATTATTTACGATGATGATTAATCAATTGACAAAACATTTCCTTTACATTGAAGCTATTATCTGAAAATGATGGGATGGGGGGTGTGGTCAACTTAGATCTTGATCCAATCCCTGCCTTCCTAATTACTTCTTAAATTTCTTATCATTTTTACAACCTATTCATATCGATTACAGGAAGGGATACGAAAATGAAAGTATAGCCAAGAACAACGTAAAAAATTCTATTTCTAAAAAAGGGAGGCCAAGGAAAGCAAGAGATAAAAAATTAAAATGTTTCAAACTGCTAAATTAAGGAATTATTTATTTCTTAAAATTTCCCCTTAGCAATTAATTTCTTCTCTTTTAATTTTCAAATCTATCAAAACTTGTCAAAATAAGGGCATTGGACGACTTAGAAATCAAGTTTAATTGTTTAAACTATTTGTGCTCAAGACAATCTACTCCTCTTTGTTTGTTTCTTCAGTAATACCAATTTTTGTTCAAATGGCATGAAGAGTAGAAGATATTATTAACGTTCTAATCTATTCTCTCACCAAGTAAATATGTTTCTAAAAATGACCTTGCTAATCAAAGAGGATCAGAACGCCATTTTTCAATAGCCAAAACTCCTCATTTTGAAGCTGAACTTGGTTATTGTCAATATCTTCAATGATGAGTTATTTTTTTTGAATTAAGGTTCCATTTTAAGTTTTCAACTTTTGTTGTGGTGTCTTCGATAGGGGTTACAATGGTCAATATCAATTCATTATTTTTTTGAAAATTAAAAGTAATCCTGACTTCATTTATGATTGAGGTCATCATTTCTGAGATACCTGAGATCATTATCTTTTCAATAAAACTGTAATCATCGGAAGCTTCTTTGATCGCTTCTTGAATGTCGATATGAAGTTTCCATTAACCATAGAGGTCTTTTGATTTATTTTTTGCTGAAAAAAAGAAGGATTCTCAATAAGGATCGAGAACAAACAAAGTAGAGAATATTTTTTCATACATATACATAGGTCGATAAATAGGACAAGTTTAAATGAGGTAACGGATTGTATGCGAAGATCAAGAAGGCTTATAATTAATACCTGCCGATTTCAGGAATAAGATCTTTTTAAAGGAGTACTTTGATGGCTTATAAGAATCAGTTAAGCAAGGAATGATTACTGCGGGGTGTGTGAGTTATTCCTCTGTGATCGAGACGGGAAGCCAGGTTTGGGTTCGGTAAAAAAAGGCAATATAACCTCTTACTTTTAGGGTACCCTCCTCTGACAACCACAGCTTACATTGATACTCACTGCCGCTTTCGGGATCTAGAATAGCACCATCAACATATTCATTTGAAGACTGATCAAAGGCCATATCTTGTATAATTTCCATACCGATGATTTTTTGTAAATATCTAGAATCATCAGGATCGCAGGCATCGCATACCGGATCTGGATCATCTTCTAAGCTCCTTTGGAGCTTAATGATCTTACCCGCATAACGATCACCCACCTTATAAATTTCTACAATAGATCGTTCTTTTTTCGTTTCATCGTCTATGGTTTTCCATTGACCAACAATTTGTTGCCCATTTAAAGAAAAGGTGAATAGCAATAAAATTACAACTAAGATTTGTCCAGAAAAAGCGCCTTTAGTACCCATATTTACCTTTGTTTTTATCAAAATATTTTAGTAATTTAGTATGATTTAGATAAATACCAAGGGCAAGAATAATTTGAAATACTTATTTAAATTGGATCCGACTTCTCGCGGTTAGTAGATAATATCCGCATAAGCATTCTCGCGCCAGCCCTTGAGAGTTCAAACTGTGTTATAAATAGGGTCTTTAGGTCGCATAAGTAACTTTATAAATGGTTAACGATCGGAATTTGGATAACTCTCACTGGCGTCAAACGGAGATATGGTTTAACCAATAATGCTGAAGCAATATGTCTTACCCATACTTTCCTGTTCAATGAAAGAAATAATTATTGAATGATTTCATTTTTTTCGAAGACTTCTTGAGTCCTTATTTATATGTTACTCTATAACCTTAACTTTGAAATCACCTATTGAAATGTCTCCTCAAGCCTTTAGGGAAGACCAGTTTGAAGATCTCTTTACATTGAATATCTTATACCTTCAGTTTAGAAAGGAGATGGATCGGGTTATTCTTTTGTTAGTTTCATCCAGATTCCTCCAATGATCATTGCGGCAAATGTCAATAAGAAAACAGCCGCAGCAGGTTCTGGCGCGAATGATGAAGGTACCCCCTGATCAAATGTATGGCCAGTGAAGGCAATAAAACTTTCCGCAACGGATGATATGTCCACGCCTTGAGATTCTAATTCTGATAACTTGAAGGATTGAGTTAATTGATTGATGCGCAAATACGAAAAAATATTGTATCCATAAAAAGTGGTGCAAAGTCCGAATAACGTTACCAATATTTTCCCTAAAGTATTGGCATTATTTTCCCTTTGAACCCTGACCAGTCTGAAAGTGATGAAAATCAGTCCGGTGAAGGTTAATAGATAAATCGCGTTAGCGATAAAGGCTAGTTGATAATAATTTAATATTTCTAGTTCTCCCATTTTATGATTGCTTAATATTTAATAAAAATAAATTTAATAAAAAAATATCAATGTCTAAGGTGGGGTGAAGTCTATTTTTATTTTATCTATAAGAATCTACATAAAGTGGTTTTGATACTTATTTGGATCAATGAGGGTATCTGAGGTAGGCACCTAATTAGGTGAAATATCTCTAGAACGAACCAGAAAATTCCCAGATCAAAAAGTAATAGCCTAAAAGAAAGCATTCAAGATATCAGACTAAAGACAGAAAGAGCTTAAAGATCCCTTGAACATCCAATATCATAAAATATTATGTATTAATGGCTACTTAAATTTAGTTTTGACCTCGGTGCTTGTGTAAGGTTAAATCAGTCAGTCCAAATGAATTCATCTAGAAGCGTAATCAGTTCAGGCTTTGAGGTACGCATTACATCGGCGTTCACAATATTGCCATCGGGATCGATAAGTATAAATCTTGGAATCCCTTCAATGGCATAATCACTGATGATGGAAGATTTCCAATCCCCATCCGCATACAGCTGAATACCCCCAAGATTTTTTTATCTAAAAATTTCTCCACTTACTTAAATCATCTTTGGGATAGATTGAAATACTGACAAAATGGATATTGAATTTGTGGAATTTTTCTTCAAAATCATTGAGATAAGGAATCTCGTATATACAAGGGCTACTTAACTGGTTCCAAAATATCTAGATATAATAGCATAATTGATGGGTTTTTGAAATTCATATTTATCTGATCATATTTTTCCTAGAAGTATAGGCTTTCGTAAATAATATCATCAATTTTACAAAAAAATAAAAAATATGAGAATAGCTATTTTTTTAACTTCGCTTTTTTTGAGACTTATTGTTCACTCACAGTCCTTGCCTATAGATTTTGAGACGACCATCAGCACTTCTGATTTTGTTGATTTTGATGGAGGGATAGCCTCAGTTTTAGAAAATCCACAGGCTGAGGGGATCAATACAAGTACCCATGTTGCCAAAATAATCAGATCAGATGGAGCCATTTGGGCAGGGAGTAAAATAGCATTAGAAACCAATCTAGATTTCAGTACGTTAAATTCCATTTCGATGAAAGTTTACACTACTGCTCCAGTGGGAACTATCGTTAAATTTAAATTGGAAGGAGCGGCCGGTGCTGCAGAGAGGGATGTTGAAACTACGGTATCTAGTCAATGGGAGGTCTTGACCTGGGACTTCACAGGAGAGCCTTCAAATTTTAATTTTATTGTTTTCATGTTTGATTTTGGAAATGTGGGTGATGGATCGGCCACTTCAACATTTTTATTTGATGACATTGAGCAGTGGTTTGGAGGGACTCAAATAGATCTGCCTTTAGATTTCGAAGGCACCTCCGTGAACTATAAAATGACTGATTTTGGGGGGAATGAGTCTTTGTTAGCAGATGATCCAATGAATTCTGAAAATAAGGTAATGCAAGTTATAAAAACCAGTACAGCAGCCACTTGGGCTGGAACGACGCTGGGTACCCCTTCGGGCTTTGCAAGCCCTATTCCGCTCTCCTTGACAGATTCAAAAATAATCGTCAAAGTATGGTCACCGGCAGCGGGTACACCTATTCGTTTGAAAGTAGAAGATGCTAATGATCCTACCCATACTTGTGAAACAGAAACAAACACTACAGTTACCAAAGAATGGGAAGTATTAACGTTTGACTTTGTTGATCAAGCACCAGGTACAGAGTTTTTAAGTATAGGCTTAGAGCGAGGATGGATTTATAATAAGGCATCAATTTTTTTTAATTTTGGAACAGAGGGAGCTACAGTGGGGGCAAAGACCTATTATTTTGATGAGGTGAAGTTTGGTGAATCGATGGGAGGAAATACTGATGATGAAGAGACCATTCTGTCTCTCATGAGTCCATTAATGATGATTTATCCCAATCCAGCTCAAGATAGGATTCATATTCAAATGAGTGAGTTTAAAGGAGCCATTATTTATACTTTATCAGGAAAGAGTGTATTCAAGACTAAAGAAAAGTATATTGATCTGACGAATATGAGTGAAGGTATTTATATCATACAGTTGGAGAATAACAGTGGAGCCAAGGAGCAGTTTAAATTAATAAAAAACTAGGAAGATCGTTGTTTACATAAATAATAGAGGCATATATTTGCAACTATATTATTTTTATTTTTATCTTACCCCTTATTTCGATCATGAACCATTCTTAATATAACTGAGCATACACAATCGATTGTCTGTTCACGATTGAAGTTAAATTATAATAACAAAAACAGTAAAGTACATTAAATATCATGATCAATAAGCTAGTTACGATATTATTAAGCTTGTTATGCTTTGAAAGTTTTTCTCAGGAGCCCGTAAAACCAATACATCAGAAAAAGGTTTTTCAAAAAGATGGTAACATCTATGTGCAAAAGCAAATGCCGCTTTACCTTAAGTTCAGCGTAGAACCTGACGGGGAAAACTATAATTTTCATAGTAAAGGGACACCTGATTTTGCCGATCCAATGTACTTGGATACGGAAGGAATAAATTTCATTCGAAGTAAATGGGCAGTAAATAAAGATACAAAGAGAACAAAAAGTCCTCAAGAGGAAATTTTGTATGAAATTTATGCTGATGGAGTTCCTCCCACCTCCAAAATAAAATTTTCTGGAGCCCCTAGTTTCACTAAAGAAGGAGTCACGTATTATGGTCAAGGCTTGCAAATATCGTTATCGTCTCAAGATTGGATATCAGGTGTTCAACAGACTTATTTTGCCCTAAACGGAGGATATCAAAATTACAATGTAAGTTTGAAACCTGACATGGAAAGAGATTATACCGTCTATTTCTACGCAACTGATAATGTTGGTAACGTCGAAAATACTCAAAGCACAAATTTTGTCTCAGATTTGAGCCCGCCGTCTACCTCTAAATATTTTGAAGGAAGAGTATATGAAAGAAATGTTATGTCACCCAATACTCGTATCCTATTTTCTGGCAATGATGACTTATCTGGAGTTAAAGAAACTCATGCGTATTTTAACGAAGGGACAGACAGAATTACGGAAAAAATTAATTTTAGAAGCCTTGAGGACGGTGAGCATACTGTTAAGTATTACTCGATCGATAACGTAGAAAATAAAGAGCGAATAAACACATTTGACTTTTACCTTGATAAAATTCCACCCAAAACTGAAGTAATGATCACCGGTGACAGGTACAAAGCATCCAGCAACGTTAATTATGTCTCAAAGAGAACTTTGATAACCCTCACTAGTGACGATAATAAGTCCGGAGTTGACGCAGTTTACTACCGAGTGAATGGTTCAAGAAAATCTATCTATGGTGAAAATATTCTTCTACCTACCATGTCTGGATTAGATACCATTAGTTACTATGCCGAAGATAGAGTAGGTAACATGTCAAAGGAGGAATACCTATTTGTTCACATGGACAATGACGCGCCTATTACGAATATTGAGTTTGGATCACCGCAATTTTACAAAGCACAAGTGTTATATGTCACAAGCAAAACAAAAATTAATTTCTATCCATCGGATAATGGTTCTGGCACAAGTACAACTTTATTTGCTATTGATGAAGGTCAAAATAGTGAATATGAAGCAGAGTTTAGCGTAAATGGAGAGGGTATTCATTCGGTCAGTTTTTTTTCAACAGACAATGTTAATAATGAAGAGAGAGTAATAGTTTCACGTTTTCATATTGACAACACACCACCAAGGATAGACTACTCTTTTAGTGTTGAAGCGTCATCAGAGATTGATGATGAAATAGGTCGATTTAAATTATATCCTTCTTACACAGCTATGTTTTTAAGTGCCACAGATAAAGATGTCGGAACAGAAAATATTTTCTATTCTATTGATAACGGTCCTTTATTGAAACTCGATAACAGGCAAAGTGTAGATCTTTCTGAAATTAATAGGTCTAATAACAAGCGTCTTGTTCGATTAAAAATAATAGCTGAAGATAAGCTAGGTAATAGATCAGAGAGAGAAGCTATATTCTATATAGATGGGGTTTGATACTTTAAGTATCGAACGTCACAATTGGTGAATTTCTTTTAGTTAATTCAGATTTTATTTCTTTTTTCAATATTAAAAGAAAGAGAAGCATCTCCCATATTGTCTTTGGTTAATCACAATTTCTGATATAAGTTGAAATAATTTCAAAATATCTATCGATGTCAAAGTTGTTTTAGTGAAATCATTAAATAGCTAGAATTTTGAATTCACAATAATTTCGTAAAGTTGAGAGAGTGGCTCATTCATGTTTATAAAATATGTAATGCATTCAGAATAAAAATCCTGAAGGTCTGACAAGTTTACCTAAGATTAAGTGTCATCAGATCTACTTTACTTTCTGATTTCTTTTTGACTAAATCTCACTAATTAAAAGGTAATTTCTATTTATATATTGTTTTTTAATTTCTCACCTTAACTTTAAAATTATATCTTAATTGTTCTAAGATAAGGTAATAAAAACTTTATTCTATTGTGATTTCTCTAGGTTAATAGCAGCTAAACGATAGGTTGTTAGGTAAATTCTGTTCAGTAAAAATTAATCTATATTAATAACCAACTATTATAGTTATTTAAAAAATGATTGGCTGTGGTTTGAGTTGATTGTGGTGGCTAAGCACATATATTTATCACCTCATCTATTGATAATACCGGGGTATTCATCTGTACATATTATGAACAATTTGAAAATAATGCTATGATTTTCTTTATTGAGGATTTTGATAGCGCTCTACTGTAAGTAGCGACAGTTTTTGTTTTTTGAGGTATAAACGTTATCTTCCTTGAGAAATATCAGCTAAAGCAATGATTATATTATTTGTACGTATTCAAGTAATTGATACATTCAATTAACCACTTCTTTATGTTTAAATCCCCATTTTTCCGACGAATCAGTTGGCTTCTAATTATTACTTGCGGCCTCTTTCCCGACATCTTAGCGGCACAATCCATTGACCCAGTGGATTATCAAGATTTAGACTATCGTATGATTGGTCCTTTTCGGGCCAGTAGAACCGTAGGAGGGACTGGTGTGCCTTCTCAACCCAATATCTTTTACATGGGGGTGAACAATGGTGGTGTTTGGAAAACCGATGATTTTGGACGCACATGGAATCCGATATTCGATGATGCCCCTACCGGATCTATTGGGGATATCGCCGTAGCAGAGAGTCAGCCTGAGGTTCTTTACGTAGGTACTGGTGAAGGCCTACATCGTCCAGATTTGGGTGTCGGAGACGGTATTTTTAAAAGTATCGATGGAGGAAAAAGTTGGACACATATCGGATTATCAGATGTACAGCAGGTAGGCCGTGTGATCATTCATCCTACCCAACCAGAACTTGTTTTTGTAGCAGGTTTGGGACATCCTTATGGTTCCAATGAAGAACGGGGCGTATTTAAAACAGATGATGGAGGCAAGAATTGGCGTAAGGTACTTTATCTTGATGAGCATACCGGTGCGATACAGGTAGAGTTTGATCCGAATAATCCTAAAATACTATTTGCAGATATGTGGCAACATCAGGAAGGACCCTGGGAAAATGCCAATTGGTCAGGTCCTAATAGTGGTTTGTATAAGTCGACAGATGGTGGTGAACATTGGAGAAAAATAGAAAAGGGATTGCCAGGGGCTGAGCAAGGTTTAGGCAGGATAGGGTTCACCATTGCACCCAGCAATTCAAATCTTATGTTTGCTCTAGTAGATGCACGCGAATCAGGTGGACTTTACAAAAGTATAGACGGGGGAGAAAGTTGGTTTTTTTTACATGGCAATAAAAGGCTTTGGGGTCGAGGAGGAGACTTTGCTGAAATTAAAGTACATCCCAAAGATCCTGATAGATTGTATGTGGGTAATGTAGCTTCCTATACCTCTTCTGACGGAGGGAAAACATGGAGTTCTCTGAAAGGAGCTCCGGGTGGAGATGATTACCACCGCATTTGGATCAATCCAAATTTCCCTGATATTATGTTATTCGTGGCCGACCAAGGCGCCATCGTTACGGTAAATGCTGGAAGAACTTGGAGTTCTTGGTACAATCAACCCACGGCCCAACTTTATCATGTTGCCACAGATAAGGACTTTCCTTATATGGTTTATGGAGGTCAGCAGGAAAGTGGAGCCATCGGCATTGCGAGCAGAGGAGATGGGGGTCAAATTAGTTTTAGAGAATTTATGGGTATTGGTGCTGATGAGTATGCATACGTAGCTCCAGATCCCAAAGATCCCAATATCATTTATGGGGGTCGTGTCACCCGATTCAATAAATTGACGGGTCAATCTCAAAGCATCACACCTGAGACCGTACGTTCAGGAGATTATCGGTTTGTAAGGACCCTACCATTGATGTTTCATCCCGCGGACGATAATGTACTTTTATTTGCCACCAATGTATTGTGGCAAACTACCAATGAAGGTCAAAGTTGGGAAGTCATCAGTCCTGATTTGACTTACGAACAACCTGAAGTACCTGCCAGTGTAGGTATTTACAAGACCAAAGAGATGGAAAAGATGGCCCGTAGAGGGGTTATTTATTCACTCGGCCCATCTCCATTGGCAGCTCATATTATTTGGGCAGGCACTGATGACGGTCGCGTCCAATTAACTAAGGATGGCGGTGTAAACTGGCAGGACGTCACGCCACCCCAAATCTCATCATGGGATAAAGTTACTCAAATAGACGCCAGTTATTTTGATGAAAACACGGCTTATATTGCCATTAATGCAATAAGAAAAGATGATATGGCGCCTTATATTTATAAAACTCATGATGCTGGTAAAAACTGGAAATTGGTTACCGAAGGCCTACCTTCAAACGGTCCTGTCAATGTAGTGAGGGCTGACCCAAAGCAAGTGGGTTTGTTGTTTGCAGGAACCGAGAGAGCCGTATACTTTTCTGTTGATGAGGGAGCTCATTGGCAATCACTTCGTAATAACATGCCTGCCACCTCCATCAGGGACTTGGTGATTCATGAGGATGACCTGGTGGTAGGGACCCATGGCCGTTCTATATGGATTTTAGATAATATAGCGCCCTTACGAGAATTGATAAAGACGCAAAAGGAGTTTATTCAATTATTTACACCTTCCTTAGCGACCCGAGTGAGAGATAATATGTTCTATGACACTCCGCTACCACCTGAAGAGCCCACCGGACAAAATCCTCCCGATGGTGCTATTTTAGATTATCACCTTGCGGCAGATGCAAGTTCAGTACAACTAGAGATACTGCATCAAGATGGAAAGGTTATAAGAAGTTATGCGAGCGATGATTTACCAGTAAATGTTGACACCACTAGCCAACGCCATCCAACCTATTGGATGCGGCGGGTCCAAAAATTGGGAACGAGTGCTGGCCATCATCGTTTTATATGGGATTTAAAATATGCACCACCTAGGGGGGCTGAGGCTTCTTATTCTATCGCTGCTGTTTATAAGAATACACCCAGTGGTCCATTTGGTCCTATGGTTAATCCAGGACGTTATCGTGTCCGTCTTACGGTTGATGGTGAGGTTACCGAAAAACCTTTGGTCTTGCGTATGGATCCTCGGGTGTCAATCAGTGCGGCGGCCTTACAGTCCCAGCATGACTTAAGCATGGCATGTTATCAGGCCTATCATGAATTACAACAAATGGCTGAAAATATTGTCACACAAAAGAAACCATCCTTGACTACTTTGGCTTTGCTAGGTACGGGTAGTCCACGTGATCAGGATGTTTTGTATGGTAGCATTCGTGCAGTTTCTCCAGAAAAAGAAACTATTATAGGTCTTCAAAATAAATTAATTTATATGATGAATGTACTGCAATCGGCAGATATCAACCCAACATCACAAGCTCAAAATGGGGTTAAATATTTATTAGATGTAGTAGTAACTTTGAAAGTTAGGTTGAATAAAGGATATTGATCGTTGATGAAAGTGATGAAACGAGTCTGTTTTTTTAAAAAAGCATTAATGATTTTAGCCTAAATAATAGAATCCATTTGGGTCCTAAAATATAATAGCCAATCATGTTAATTATATTATTCTTGCTCAGATATTTCAATATTACATATTTTTTCAATTTATGGACTGACCGAGCTCCGAGGGCCAGATACGCCAAAATCGTTTCGATCAACCCTTCCCGTGATCTGAAACCCTGCTTTATTGAGGTTATCTCGGATTTTGGCTGAGCTTATGTGGTTTGCGTTTAAAGCTACTTCCTTTGTGTTACCTTTCATGGTCTAATCACCCACTACTTTGTAGATGTTTTACATGATTTGATAAACGTTTTGCTTATGATGCTGATCTTCGGATGATTTTTTATGTCAAAAAATCAAGAGTTTTCAAATGCTCATCGGGATCTTCAGCACAGTTGCTGATACTACAAACTTGAGCTTTGAAGCTTATTCGAGTGCCAATAAAATCTACAGATCTTCCACTTTCCACTTCAAATCCTATGAATCTTCCATGGACAAATGAGATGCCAGAACGCTTGGCATTAAACATGATACTGGAGCGATTGGAACCTATTTTCCAGATTTGAGCATGAGCAGTAGTGCTCAAAAAAAGGATCAATAGCAATGTGTATAATTGGCTTTTTTGTTTTTTTTGATATGTTGGCAATATAACCTTTTGTTGAGCTTTTTTATCAACTCTTATAGGTGCTTAACTCAAAGTAGGGCAATCAATGGTTATCTCTCATAATATGGGATTAGCTCCTGTAATTCCAGTAAATGGTTACTTGAAAATCAGCAGGTATAAAAAAGTCTTTAACTATAGTTAAAGACTTTTTTTATGTGTTTTTTGGGTTAGACTGTCTATTCTCCAGGAGCTTGTACTCTTTCGTTTACATAAAAAAGTTGAACTTTCCCATCAACAATGAGTGCGTCATGCACCTGGTTAAGTTTGATCTCTGTTTCGTCCGCTGTTAGGGTAAGATCGTGTCCCGAGGTGATCCATTGATATAATTTCCCCTCTTTGTTTGTGTACTCATTGGCAATCATATACTTGGTGGTCCATTTAGGATTATTCTCGACAAACCACTTAGATAGAAAAGCAATGTGCGCATCAGATCCGTCGATCAATTCACCAGTTGGTGCGTAAGCTTTGAAATTTTCTACGGAATTCAAGTTACGAATGGCTGTGGTATCTTTTTCATTATGAGCTTTAATATAATTTTCCCAAACTTGAATAGTTGATTTTGAATCACTATACAAGGCAATTTTACTTCCATCCTCAGTGATTTGATATCCGATTTCGTTCGGAACGATTTCTTTTTCTGCTTTTTTAGCGGGCTCGCATGCGAATGCAATGACTAATAAAATGAATATTAATTTTTTCATAAGTTGATTTTTATTTTAGTAAGCTGTTAAATTATTTATTTTTTATACTCTTTCCAAAAGAATATATTTATTCTAGGTAAGATCCCATTAATGATGATCTTGAGAGGGAATTGAAATTATTCTCAAGATAAAGTCATTGATCAGGTAGTAATCTTAGAGATGCTGTAGTTAAATAGTCAATGTCTAGACTTGATGAGTATAAAAGTGCTCCTCACACTTCAAGCGTTGCGCTAATTTTTTAAAAGAAGGGGACGACGTACCCTTTCTTGGGATTTTAGCATTTTTATTCTAAAGAGGAAGATTACAAAAAAGGTATATTCTATTTGTTTCTGGTTTATTAAGATTCTTTGCATACCTATCTTTATAAAGTGGCCTTAAAATTCTACAATACCCTTATGGCTCTTCTTGGATTACATATTTCTAGTATTTTCATGGAAAGTATTAAGATTTGATTTATCAAGCAAGGTTTAGAATCAAATTTCTAGCTAGACTAATTTTTTTGAGCAAGCAAAAACATTAGTAGTCCCTGGCACAACGAAATCCTGTATGGTTGGACCCTGAATCTTTGCTAGTACTCATTCGTCTTGAAACGCGATAACCACTGCAGTAGCTTTCATTACAAAGAAAGGAACCCCCACGGATAATGTGTTTAGGAGCATAGGGCTCTCTGGGATCGTTGTATTGCTTGGATCCATTGGGATTGTTTATGATGCCTTTACTTTTATCAAGAGCATAGCTAGTGACATCATATCTATCTTGACACCATTCCCAGACGTTTCCAGCCATGTCATATAGCCCATAACCATTGGAAGGGAAAGAGCCCACAGGCGACGTGCCGAAATAGCCATCTTGAAGGAGGTTTTTATAGGGAAAAATACCTTGCCAAAAATTAGCTTTTTCGGCGGCAATTTCTATTGGATCATTCCCCCATGGATATTTATCCATTGTTCCCCCTGAGGCTGCCCATTCCCATTCGGCCTCGGTAGGCAGTCGCTTACCGGCCCACCGAGCATACGCATGTGCATCTTCGTAAGCGACATGAACTACGGGATGATCCATTCTCTCGTGAATTGTACTTCCGGGACCTTCTGGCTGTCGCCAATGGGCACCGATGGTCCAATGCCACCATTGTGAGTAATCCATGAGGTCAACCGGACCGCTTGTTTCTTTGAAAACCAAAGAACCTGCCTTTAATATAACATCGGCAGGTTTGGGAGTCCCCTCAGGTAATTGGACTTTGATCTTATCCCAATCGATGTCTTTTTCTGCTACGGTAACATATCCTGTAGCTGTGATGAATTGATCGAATTCAGCATTGGAGACTTCATGCAGATCCATATAAAAAGGATCAATTGAGACTTTATGTTGGGGAAATTCATCTGGATAGGCTTGATTAGATCGACCTCCCATGGTAAAAGTACCTCCCGGAATGAGTATCATTTGAATCAATGGATCTGGATTCACAGTTTTATTTTTAATCTGCTGTTGACAATTTTGTGTGGTAAGGGAAAGTGCCATTACCCAAAAGCTAATCATTACTTTTTGTTTCATATTCAATGATATTGAAATAATTTTAAATAGACCATTTCCCATCTTTTAAATATATAAAAAAAGAATCTTGACTGGTCTGGAAGTAATGTATATTCAATTGAGTAAATGGGAATCCTTTTAACGCGAACATCTTTCTGATGAATTCATGAGGCAATAAAGTTTATTGAAGAAGAAAGAAAATCTTATTATCTTCTTCTTTTGGCAGGTTTAGGATTCTTTTAAGATTATGATAAGTATTCTAAATCCTTTAAATGCCACATTTATGGATTGAGTTGGCTCATTTTAATTTTGATAAATTGAAATATTAAGCCGATGATAGGGGTGTTTTATGGCAATTTTCTCTGCGGATGAGGTAATTATTATTAAATTTATTTCTATTGAAAGTTCAAAAATACTTTAATAACCTGAATTGGGTCATCAAATATGGTTTTTTGATGGTAATAGTGGGTACACTATTGGGATGTGAGGGCATCCCAAGTCATGACCCTGCTAGGAACTATAAAAGCATTGAAAAAGCTTTGTTATTGAAATTAATGTTGGCTAAAGATAGTACAGTCATACAACTAGAGGAGGGACATTTTATCTTTAAAAACAGCCTCATTCTTGATAACAAAAAACACATCACTTTGCGCGGAAGAGGTATGGATAAAACCGTTTTATCCTTTAAAATACAGGAAAATGGAGCGGAAGGTCTTAAAATAACCAATAGTGAAAACATCATTCTTGAAGATTTTACCATTGAAGATGCGGTTGGGGATAATATTAAAGTAACGGATACTAAGGGAATCACTTTTAGGAGGATAAAGTCAGCATGGACTGGGAAGATCAATGAAAAAAATGGTGCTTATGCTTTGTATCCTGTTATATGCGAAAATGTATTGATAGAAGCATGTGAAGTTTTAGGTGCTAGCGATGCCGGTATTTATGTGGGGCAGTCAAAAAATGTAATTGTTAGAAATAATAAAGTTTATTGGAATGTGGCGGGAATAGAGAGTGAAAACTCTGAAAATGTATCCATCTATAATAACCAAGCTTACAACAATACGGGTGGCATCTTAGTGTTTGATCTTCCTGGTTTGACGCACTATGGTCGAAAGATCAAAGTATATGACAATGCAGTGTACGACAATAATCTTTTTAATTTCGCCCCACCTGGTAATATTGTGGGTGCCGTTCCCTCTGGAACGGGCATCATGGTTTTGGCCACTCGAGAAGTGGAAATTTATAATAATAAATTAGAGAATAACAATACTATTGAAGTGGCGGTGGTTAGCTATGCACTGATAGATGCCATGAACGATCAAAAATCTCAAGAAAATAAGGATCCAGGATTTAGCACGCAAATATTTGGAGAGGGGGCAAATATAGATTTTGAATATGACCCATATCCAGGTGCTATTTATATATATGACAATACATACGGAGGGGTTTCATGGCTTCCTAATCTGAATAATGATTTTGGTAAATTGTTTCTTTGGAAGTTTGGATTTGATCGGCCGCAGATCATCTGGGATGGCATGGTACCAGAAAATTATTTTTTATCCAATGGCACCCTTAATCCGGATTATAAAATATGTATTCAAGAAGTAGGAGTAAAGACGGCCATTCTAGATGCAGCGAATGATTTTGAGGGTTTGGTGACCGATCCTGAGTCTTTTAATTGTGAAACATAGTGTGAGAATAGGATTATTTTTTTTACTGAGTGTCTTAATGGTGATCGCGTGTAAACCTAAAAATGAGGCATCCAACATAGTCTTCGAAGAAGAAATTTTAAATGTAGGAGACATTGGACACTTAGGCCATAAAAATTTGTCAGACTATCGGTTTTTCACAGGATTTTTGGCTGACTTGGCCCCGGCCAAAAATGTACATCCTTATGAACTTAATACGCCTTTATTTAGTGATTATGCTCAAAAGAAAAGATTCATTTATCTACCAGAAGGCGGCGTCATTAAATACCATCCTACCGAAGTGTTTGATTTCCCAGTAGGTACGGTCTTGATTAAAAATTTCTACTACGATGACTTTCAGCTGATCAACCAAAAGGGACGAATCATCGAGACCAGGTTACTGATTAAAAAGGCCAGCGAATGGCTTGCGTTACCCTACATTTGGAACAGCGAGCAGACGGATGCTATTTTAGAAATCACTGGTGGGGTACAAGAAATTTCCTTATTGGGTAAAAAACCAATCTATTATCAAATCCCCAATATGGGTCAATGTAAAGGCTGCCACCAAAGAAATGGAACCTTAAAACCTATTGGCCCCACAGCTAGGCAACTCAATAGAAATCATTTGGATGACGGGGGAGACTCTATAAATCAGCTGCGAAGATTAAGTCGCTTAGATCTATTAAATATTTCAGAAGAGGAGGTTTTCCCGAAGCTATCAGTATGGAATGATCCAAAGACGGGAAGTCTAGATGAACGAGCGCGGGCCTATTTGGAGATGAACTGTGCCCATTGTCACCGGAAAGAGGGGCCCGCTAAAAACTCAGGGCTCTACTTGATGTCCTCGAGCAATAGTAGGCATGCATTGGGCATCATGAAGGCTCCCGTGGCCGCTGGAAGTGGGTCAGGTCAACTGGCCTATGATATTGTTCCGGGCCAACCCGAAGCATCCATTTTATTGTATCGAATAAATTCAACGGAACCAGCGGTGATGATGCCTGAATTGGGACGAAAAATGATTCATAAAGAAGGCGTTGCTTTGATTCGGTCATGGATCGCCAGTTTAGAATGATTAGATTATGGGAAGATAAAACAAGGAAATATTGCGGACATTTGATATTTTTTATGCAAATTAAATTTTGAGAAGTATATTAACAATTAATGTCTGCTGATTCCTTATTTAGAATAAGGAATTGATAAAGTAAAATAAAAAAAAAATTATATGATAACTGATGGATTGATGAAAAGATGGGCGACGCTCTGCTTACTTGTAATGACTCTGAACTCCTATGCACAGCCAAATAATTCACTTTCACCGACCGAGGAACAGCAGGGTTGGACCTTACTATTTAACGGGACAGATTTTAAGGGTTGGCGACAATGTAATGGTACTGAAATGCCTGCCAATTGGACCATTGAAGATGAGGCCATGAAGGTGCTTTTAGGATCAGGAAAAACACCAGGAGAAGGCGCGGGGGGGGATATTTTATTTTTTGAAAAGAAGTACCAAAATTTTGAATTAATGATTGATTGGAAAGTAAGTAATTCGGCTAATTCTGGGATTTTTTATTATGTTCGTGAAACACCTGGAAATGCCATCTACTATGCGGCCCCTGAAATTCAAGTTTTGGATAACCAAGATGCATTCGATAATAAAATAAGTAGTCATTTAGCAGGTTCTTTGTACGATATGCTTCCAGCAGATCCTGAAGCGATTAATCCTGCAGGTCAATGGAATACTTGTTCTATAAAAATAAATGAGGGAGATGTTTTGGTAAGTATGAATGGAATTGAAGTATTGTCTTATTCACATTGGACACCAGAATGGGATGCATTGGTTCAAAACAGCAAATTTAAAGATTTTAAGGGCTTTGTGGATGGTATTTCAAGAGAAGGTTATATTGGTTTACAAGATCATGGCTATCCTGTGTGGTTCCGAAATATTAAAATCCGCGACCTGTAGTTTGAACATGTCAAGAAAACATAAAAGTTATTACAGTTAAATAAAAGTATTACTGAAGGATGAAAAAAAAGTAGCTGATTTTACTTATTTTTTTTGAAAGAATCAAACCGATACAATGTTCTTTGAATTGCAATTCAAAGATCAAATTTCTTACTTGAGGTAAAAGAAATCGGAACTATTATTAAACAGAGGCATCTGTTAAATAAAGCTAAAAGCATGTGATGAAACTCAATATAAATTCTAAATACCCGTCTGTATCGGATTTAAGAAAAAGAACCCAGGTTAAAATCCCAAAATTTGCATTTGAATACCTAGATGGGGGATGCAATGAGGACGTTAACCTTGACAAAAACAGATCGGACCTTCAGAAAATAGAATTGATGCCCCATTACTTATCGAAGTTTGATCAAGCAGAGATGAGGACGACGTTGTTTGGTCACACATATGATGCACCTTTTGGCATTGCACCCATCGGATTACAAGGATTAATTTGGCCAAATGCGCCAGAAATTTTGGCTAGGGCAGCAGTCAACCACAACATTCCTTTTATTCTGAGTACCGTTAGTACGGCAAGTATTGAGCGTATTGGTGAGATTACTGAGGGAAAGGCATGGTTTCAATTATATCACCCTACTCAAGAAGCGGTTAAAAGAGATTTATTAGAACGAGCGGCGGCGGTAGGCACTAATGTTTTGGTTATTTTAGCCGATGTCCCCAGTTTTGGGTTTAGGCCTCGAGATGTGCGCAATGGATTATCCATGCCCCCCAAAATGAACTTTAAAAACATTTTAGAGATCTTCAAGCATCCAGATTGGGCCGTTCAAACTTTGATTTATGGACAACCCAATTTTAAAAGTCTCCTTCCTTACATGCCTAAAAAATTAAATTTGAAAGGATTAGGAGCATTTATGGATGCTACTTTTTCTGGTCGCCTAAATGAAGGTCGAATTGCTGCCATTCGAGAACAATGGAAAGGTAAGTTGATTATTAAGGGAATTGTCAGTGAAGAAGATACCCTCAAGGTCATTAAATTGGGAGTGGATGGAGTCATCGTTTCTAATCACGGAGGTCGGCAGTTGGATGCGGGTCAATCATCTATTGTACCTATGATTCATTTGGTTAAAAAGTATCAGAAAGAGATCAAAATTATGGTTGATTCGGGTTTACGTGGGGGGCCAGATATTGCTCGAGCAATGGCCAGTGGTGCAGCCTTCACCTTTATGGGAAGAAGTTTCATGTATGGGGTGGGAGCTTTAGGTAAACAGGGGGGTGATCACAGCATTTCTTTGATGAAAAAAGAGTTACAGCAGGTGATGGAGCAGCTGTGCTGTCAAACTACTAATGATTTTAAGAATCACCTCATTTAAAGTCGAAAGTTTGTGTTAGCTACGGCTACTAAAATAAAAACAGTCAATTCCCTCGTGATCATTTAGTTATCAATGTTATCCGCGGAGTCTTTGTACATATTGATTAAAGCAAAAAAAAGTCCTCACTGAGGACTTTTTTTTAATAATTAAGCAAATATTCTAGTTCAACTGTGTACTCAAAGCTTCTACCGACATGAGTCTTTCTGTAGTTCTACTGTACATTTCTAGTGCTTGATTGTAAGCAGTAGCATCTTTTCGCCATGAGCCCTCTCCAAACATTTCATTGTAAAGTTGCGCTTCTGTTTTTTCGGTGTCAGGATATTTTCCAAACTCGCCAAATTTATCAAATCCATTGCAAATTATATATTCATTGGTATTACCCCCAGAAATCAACTGAAAAACACCTTGAATTCCCGAGTAATTATGTGCTTTCATAACCTTAGCTCCACGGTCAAGGAAATTATACACGGCTGCCTCATGACCAGGTTTGATAAACCTTCTCAAGACATACATATGCTTGAAGGTAGTAGTAGGCGTCCAATTATGAGAGTGTTTAAGTGACCTTGACCATACTTTCCATCCCGTTTGACTTTCTACAAATTGATCAACATTTTCAGCCCAATATTTTCGTTGAGCATTATCACCTTGTTGTTGGTTATTAAAAAAGTCCCAGTCCTTATACCCCATCACTCTTTGGTATTTGCCTTGATTTTCACCATCCATATATTTGAAAGTAAAAATGGCAGTTTCTGCAGTATTATTAAATTTCTTGTTCTTTTTTTCTGCTGCTGCCTCAAATTGTTTGACCATTCCTTTTTTAGGCATGAGATCGTAGCTCATCCAAATTTCAGGACCTTCTTGTGCTTGAACCATCATATTGAATGCGATGATGGCAATAATCATTGATATTGTTTTTTTCATGTTGGTTTGATTAATAGTTAAATAATAAATTAGCACGGTAAGGTATTATTTTTTCGTAATTAATCCAAAGCGCGATTGTTAGTTTAAACAAATCATTTGATGCTGGAGATAGAATGAGAGATGATAAAGTTCTAATCAATTAGGGATTGAGAGTTTATTTTTCAACAAAAGTAAGCAGAGTAAAGAGGTAATCTCACCTTCACAAGAAGCAGTTGATACTGTTTGTTGTTTTGCAGCTTTATCTTATGCAAGATATGAACTTAAAAGAGTGTCGATGAGCCGCTGGAGGTTATTTGTCAAACCTTTTTAATGGATTGAAAAAAAGCGTTGGAGTTCTGTCAACATATTCTTGATACTGAGATAGATGCCCCCACTTTTCCTTGCCTCTAGCTTTCAATAAAGGGATACCACTGATATAAACAAGTAAAAAATAGGTAAAAACAGGTGAAATTAGTGTTATTAATTGAAGGCCTGATAGAGAAGATAAAGAGCAAATGGCGATGCCCACCCATAAGGTTATTTCACCTAAATAGTTGGGATGTTTTGAGTAGGCCCAAAGTCCAGTTTTTATGAAATGACCTTGGTTCGCTGGATTTTTCCTAAAGCTACTTTTCTGATGGTCCGCTATGATTTCCATTAAAAACCCTAAAAGAAATACAAGGAATCCCATGAGGAAAACTCCGTTTAAGACTACCCCGTTAGCAATCGCTGTGAGGGCACAGGCAGAACAAATAGCAACCCACATGCCTTGTAAAGTCCAAGTCATGAAAAATTGAGTTGGTGATCGTTTGATCGATTGAAACCTTTTGTCCTCTCCTGTGCTGTGAATTCTGGTAAACAAGAAAATACCCAGTCTCAAAGCCCAAATAATGACAATAAAGCCCAAAATTATGCTACCTAAGTTGAATCCGGTCATCAAATAGCTGGCATAGCTCGTATATATAATTACAGTGAGGTAGGTCATACTACCCGCGAGGTCATAAAACTTTTCTGTTTGAAAATAATAAGCGGGCACAAACAATATCCACTGAATTAAAAAGGAGAGGAAGACAGCGTTCATGACCAAATCGATGACGGTCAACCACGCCAATCCATAAGCTACAGCAAATGCGATGAGTGAGAAAAATAAATGAGATAGGTTTTTTTTCATTGTGTAAGGTTACTCGATAGCAATGTATTCCATTTAACGCATAGCTATTTAGAATGATACATAATAAATAATAAATAAGATCAGATAAATAGCTAAGTAAAAACGATAATGATTCCGGGTCTTAATATACACTTGATCCGGTGGCAAACTATTTGAAAATAAAGCAATCAGTTCTTTTTTGAAGAGAGGTTTAATATTTATTTTCCAATCATCCGTTGCATAGACTATTTTTCGAAACCGACTTCTGAAATAAGTACTGGGGATACCCCAAATTAACAGGACTACGAAAAGAATATTTTGTTCAGACATCATCTTAAATATATTTCATTTTATTTATCAAAAGAAGGCATTAGTTAAATATAATTCAAAGAAAACTCATAAATAATTCAATATTATAATGTTATTTCGTTATTTTATAATAAAAATTAATCATATTTAATCTACAAAGTATAATGAAATCAATTATCAATTTTTTATCAATGAGCACCCTGTGTTCATTGATTATCTTCTCATCATGCAGCGATGATGATGACACCACTGTTACAGATGTTTTCGATTAAGCTACAGTCGTAGATGCCGATAGTGATGGTATTGCGGACGGCGATGACAAATGTGTGGACACGCCAAGTGGAGCAACGGTAGACAGCAATGGATGTTCAGATAGTCAAAAAGATACTGATGAAGATGGCGTAACTGATGATTTGGATACCTGTGCTGATACTTCCGAAGGTACGAATGTAGATGAAAATGGATGTGATATTATAACAGATGATATAACGACAGATTGTATTACTTCTACATCGGCTAATGATATTGCGGTCATTGCTTGTAAATATTATAACGATGAAGCGCTTACAGTAGTGGTTGGTGAAACGACAATTACAATTACATCAACCAATGAGCCGGATCATAAAAATATGTATTATGACACGAGTAATCCTCTGTTCGAGGCCTATAGCGAGACAGACAATGAAGATTTTTTTAAAAATTCAAATAAAATTACGGATATGAACTACACCTTTACCCTGCCTAGATTTCCTGAAGCGGCCACAAATAATGAAGGGACTCCTTTTGGGCCAATGGGTGTATCCATTAACAGTGTAGTGTTTTATAACCAGCAGGCCGCACCCGGAGACGATATATTGGAAGAACTTAATACTTTTGATCAATATGAAGGTCATCCCACCAACACGGGTTCTTATCATTATCACATAGAGCCTACGTGGTTAACAGAAATCAAAGGCGACAGTTCCTTCTTAGGCCTTTTACTTGACGGATTTCCAGTTTACGGTCCGGTAGAAAGTGGGGTAACGTTGACCAATGATGACCTTGACGATTATCATGGCCACACACATATAATTGAAGATTTCCCAGAAGAAATTTATCATTACCACATCACCGCTGACCTTTCGTGGATCAATGGAGGCGAATACTATGGTACGCCGGGTTCGGTTACGCAATAAGAACTACGGCTTTTTGATCACCTAGTGGTTGTTTTTGACGCGACCGATTTGAATCTAATGAGAGGGCACACAATCAGATAGATGTGTGCTCTTTTTTGTTAATAATTACTGTTTTTCGAGCATCTTTTTTATGAAATTAGTCTCCTCTCTTGAATAAGGGGTTCCGTCTGCCCGAAAGATATCATGATGCCAAACATCAGGTTCCTCCGTAAACTTGATGATCCAACTTCTCCATGGATATTTTGTATGGGTCTTTCCATCAACCAATCCCCAATTAACGGCACCTATCTTTTCTTTTTTGAACAAAGGGAGAAGTGTTTCAAAATAGTTGCCTACGCTACGGGCTAGGTATTCGGTACAAAAAAGAGGTCGATTGTATTTTTTCAATTCACTGATTTTTTCTGCTACTTTTTCTAGGCTACCATCATAGGCATGAAAAGAAATAACATCGGAATGTTCAATTATGAATTGATCGATGGCAGATAGTTTTTCAAAAGTCCCCCATTGGGCGCTATTTCCTTTCCAAAGACCGCTGGTAAGCGGTTGAGAGGGATTGACCTCTCGGGCCCAATCAAAAGCTTTTTCGAGCAATGCGAGAGAGTATACTTTTTTGTTATTGACTTCAAGCGCACCTCGTCCTTTTCCTTTAGCCACATTATCAGGTTCATTATATAAGTCCCACATGATTACGCGATCATCATCGGCAAAAGCAGTAATGATCCCTTTGATATAAGTTTCCAATTCATCATGCCTATTTAGGTCTCCTAGGATGGCTGCTCCAGGAGCTTGAACCCAACCTGAATTATGGAGGTGGGGTATGGGTGTCGGTTGTTCTCCAAGTTTTGGTATAGGATGCCACACATCATCGAGCAAAACAAAAATAGTTTTGAGTTCATAGAGATCAGAAATACTCAAATAGACATTCAATCGATCTATAAAGCCCTGGGCATCTTGCTCCCATAGAAGATTATGTAGATAGACGCGATGCACGTTCATACCTAAATCTGAAGACCATTTTAATTCTCTTTCGATGGTATTTTCATCAAAAGTTTCCGCTTGCCAAAATTCAAGTTGATTAATGGCGGTACTTGGATTGAAATTGGTGCCCACCCGCCATGGCTGTGCATCATACCATATCCAGGCCTTGGCTACAGGCCATTGTTGTGCCCTCACACTAAAGAAAAGAAGTATGAAGAGTCCAATAAATAAAAGTTTTATCAAGTATTGAGGGAGCATGATTTTCAAAATCATCATCAAGCTAAATAATTTCCTAAATGAAATCAAGAATTGGAGAGGTCCACGTTATATAAATCTCAGGTAAAGAAATATCTGATGTCAGATTTTGATTAAGTGTTTAGTTGATTGAACTCTTAATTAATAAAGTAAAGGCAAATGGTTTTTTATTTTAAAAGAATTATTTTTTTATCTATTCAATAAATTTAATTTAATTTAATTTATTTTGATTTTCATTAATGATAATTCATTTTTCTAACAACCCATATGTCCAGCATTAAGCCATACTTTTTGACCCTTTCTTTTTATTTAATCTTATTTAATCTCGCTTGGAGTGAAACGTCCAATATAGATATTGAAGTGTTATTTACAATGCAGATCACCGCGAAAGAAGTAACCAGTGGCGCAACTTCCAATGATAAAATATTGAATTTGACTTTTACCAGTAGTGCTCCAACGAAAGATTTTGTTCCGTCAGACGTCAAAGTGTCCAATGGTAAAATTGGGGGAGCTAAACGGGTAAATAGTACGACTTATACAGCCAAGTTCAAGGCTATTGACGAGGGATTGACTAAAATCAGCGTTCCAGCGGGAAAATTTACTAATGCCCAAGGAGATAAAAATAGTGCATCCTCAGAATTCATTTGGACTTACGATGCCACGCCACCCCAAATGAGCATCGAGATAAAACAGATCAATCAGCTAGTCAAGAATATGAAAATTTTGATAAATAAAGAAGGAAAAGGTGTTTCTGAAGCCTTACCTTCTGATGATGAGATATTAAGGTTGCAATTCACAAGTAGTGAAATAATTACAGGTTTTGTGGCATCAGATGTAGTTGTAAATGGAGGTTTACTGAGTGAATTCAAGGGGAGTGAAATGGGTTATTCGGCCATTTTCACCCCGTCAGAGCCTGGTCCGAAGAATTTCGAATTAGCCGCAGGTTCTTTTGCCGATGCCGCAGGAAATGGCAATGAGGTCATATCATTCAGCTCTACCTACATTCCTCCTATAGGTTCTGACTATGGAGGAGGCGTAATTGCCTATGTATTTACCCCACATGATTCAGGATATGTAGCCGGAGAAGTGCATGGTTTGATTGCGGCAAAATCCGATCAAAGTACATTGTCAGGTGCGCCTTGGTACAATGGAGTTTTCAACAATACAGGAGCTACTGGAGCAGCCGTAGGTAAAGGTCTCGAAAATACTGAATTGATCGTGCTTAAACAAGGTAAAGTAACCAATGTAATCCTTTCTGCAGCTAGGTTGTGTGCAGACTATGTGGTAACTGAAGATGCCGAGATCTTTGATGATTGGTTTTTACCAAGTAAGGACGAGTTAAATAAGTTGTATCTAAATAAGGAAATGATTGGGGGCTTTGAAGGTGATGGCTATTGGAGTTCTACCGAAGAAGATCAGCAGGGGGCTTGGAGACAAAGCTTTTATAATGGCTACCAAAATTATGGGAATAAGAGGAGTGAGGGGTCTGAGGGAGCTGCCAGCGGTTACTATGGAAGACACGTCCGCGCAATTAGAACCTTTTAGGTAATTTAATAAATAATTAAATTAATTGAGAAGTCTCGATTGGTTAAATAAATAGTCCTATTTGAGTGCTGAATCAGATAGGAACTATTTAGTTTGGTTCCAGTAACCTGAGATTTGCGTAAAAGGCATCCATTTTAAGTAAGAAAATCTCTTAAAAGATGATTCATTAATTGAGCGGACTAACATTGGAAATCTTTAAGCAAAGTTAAATATATCCTTCTTGGAAACTACTGAACCTATCGACTCTAAATCATCAGAATCACAACAAAAGGTTAAAAAATATCAGGGAACAAATAGGTTTGAGATGAAGCATTAATTGGGGCTGTGTTCCATTATTTGAGTATACCCTACGTAAGTAATACGCTCAATTATTTTATAAATGCCCAGGCTAAATTTTTCTGATGAGAAAAAATCAAACGATTTGAATCATTGAGCTCTAAATTAAAGGGGATTTTCTTCTCTCTAAATTATGTTATTGCTTATCCATAAATCATTTTTATTTAGAGCCAGTCTGTAAAGATAAAAAGTGATGTTTTATATTTGACTAGTTATGCTAAGTAATCATGTCTAATCTTCGGGAAAAAAAAGGAAAATTTGGGGTGACACCTGTTTTTTTAACGGCACTTTCTACCATTTTGGGTGCCGTCATGTTTTTGCGTTTCGGTTATGCCGTAGGTAATGTTGGATTTATAGGTACCGTTGGCATCATCTTATTGGGCCATCTCATCACCATTCCTACGGCCATGGCGATAGCTGAAATAGCTACCAACCAAAAAGTAGAAGGTGGGGGGGAATACTATATTATTTCTCGTTCCTTTGGTATCAACATCGGTGCGGCCATTGGGTTGACTTTATATCTGTCGCAAGCCATCAGTATCGCTTTTTATTCCATAGCATTTTCAGAGGCTTTTGATGGAGTCATTGAATGGCTTAATGATACATATCATATATTTATTTGGGATAAAAGATTGATCAGTGCTCCATTGGTTCTGATGCTGAGTGCAATCATGTTGAGTAAAGGTGCACAATTAGGCGTCAAAATTTTATATCCGGTAGTGGCAATTCTAGTAGTTTCCTTACTTTTTTTATTTTTGGGAGATACAGGTTATATGACTGGAAATGGCAATTTTTATTTTTTTAAAACCATTCAGAATCCAGATTCTTTTTTTATTGTCTTTGCCATTATTTTTCCTGCTTTTACAGGGATGACCGCGGGTGTTGGGCTGTCGGGAGATCTTAAGGATCCCAAAAAAGCCATTCCGCTAGGTTCATTAATGGCGACCTTTACGGGGATGTTGATCTATTTATTCATTGCTTATAAGTTGACCATATCGGCGTCTCCGGAAGATTTGGTATCTGATCAACTGATCATGGGTAAGATTGCATTATGGGGACCGATCATAGCCCTGGGGCTCGCTGCAGCAACATTTTCGAGTGCCTTAGGCTCAATTATGGTTGCTCCAAGAACCTTACAAGCTTTGGCTTCAGATAAAATTATTCCCAACAGAGGGATCAATGCATTTTTATCAAAAGAAACTAAAAAAGGAGAGCCTTTTAACGCTACGGTAATTACGATCCTGATTGCATTATTTTTTTTGATGGTTGGAGATATTAATATGGTTGCTCAAATTATATCTATGTTTTTTATGGTTACCTATGGTGCGATTTGTTCCATTTCTTTTTTGCAGCATTTTGCGGCAGACCCCTCTTATCGTCCGGCTTTCAAGTCCCGTTGGTATTTTTCTTTATTAGGTGCAGTGCTTTGTTTTTACATGATGTTTAAAATGAATGCCATGTATGCATTTAGTGCCCTTTTGATCATGGTACTGATCTATGTGGGAATCACCTATTTCAGTCCCAATAAACAAGGGATGGTGAAGATATTTCAAGGAGTTATTTATCAATTAAGTCGCCAACTACAGGTTTTTTTACAAAAGGCCGATAAAGAGGACATCAATACTTGGCGACCCTCTCTAATTTGTATCTCAGATGATTCATTTAAGCGTACAGCGGCCTTTGAATTGATGCGATGGATATCTCATAGATATGGTTTTGGAACTTATCTGCACTATATCAAGGGTTACGTATCGCGTGAAACCAACAAAAATGCCCATGACATGCTTGATAGGCTCATAGAAAAGGCAGAGATATCGAAAAGTAATATGTATTTGGATACGATCATCAGCCCTTCCTATACTACAGCGATTGCTCAGTCTATTCAATTGCCTAGTGTATCTGGAAAAGAATCTAACATGTTCATGTTTGAGTACTCTAAAACTTTAGGTCCTTGTACCGACCTCATTATGGATAATATGCCATTGGTCAGTGCTACTGATTTTGATATTTGTGTTTTAGCTAGTACCGAGAAGGGATTTGGGTATCACAATGAGATTCATATTTGGATTACCCAAGGAGATTTTGATAATGCATCACTGATGATACTTATGTCTTTTGTAATCATGGGCCATCGAGATTGGCAAGGGGCAGAGATAAAAATATTTGCGATACATCCAAAAGATGAACTGACCAACCAACGGGAAAAGTTATTGGATCAAATAAAAGAGGGCAGGTTGCCTATTTCCCCCAATAACGTAGAGTTGATCGAGAAAGATCAAGAAACCAATAGTAGAGTCATCATAAATAAAAGGTCTGTAGGTGCTGATTTAACTATTATCGGATTTAATAGTGAGGCCGTTAAACAACTCAGAGCAGAAGTTTTTGAAGGATATCACGATTTAGGGAATATTTTATTTGTCAACTCATCCAAAGAAAAAGAACTCTCATAAACTAGATGACGCAAAAAAATCTAGTGATCTTTTGAAGATTCACTTTTAATACAAATTAAAACATCTAAAAACATTAACTTCCATTTTTTATAAAAAAAGCACCTCTATGAAATATTTTTTTTTGATTACATTAATTCCAATGTTATTGCTTAATGTCAATTGCTCAGACCAGAAAAAAAGTCCAGAGCTCTATTGGGCAGCTATAGTAAATCCTTTCTTCACCCAGGATAATCAGCCCATTGACTTCGCATCGATTACAGCTGATCACGTAAGTGAGGCGGTAGTGACTATCGAGAAATTGACCAATGAAGCACTGGCAAAAATAATCGCTATCAAAGAGGAAGATAGAAACTTTGAAAATACGATGCAGGCTTATGATGGACTATTTGCAAATTATGCAGCCATCGCTTCGCCTATCTATTTGATGGCCTATACGCATCCTGATTCAGCCATTAGAAACCATGCCCAAGAAGCGAATACTTCACTGAGTCAATATGGTAATGAGATCAGTTTGAATGAGGATTTATACCAAGCCATTAAGTCTTATTCGAGCCATGCCGAGGACGATCAATTAAAAGGTTATCAAAGGAAGTTCTTAACTGAAACTATTATTGAGTTTGAACGAAATGGGTTTGCCTTGTCTAAAGCAAATCGAGATCAATTAAAAACAATCAAAGATGAGTTGGCGGTGATCAGTGATCAATTTTCAGAAAATATTGCCGCTGAAGATGATTTTTTAGAAGTCGATGCAGCCGATATGGACGGGTTACCTACTGATTATCAAGAAGCACACAAACAAGTGGACGGCACTTACAGAATAGACTTGTCTTATCCTTCTTATGGACCTTTTATGAAATATAGTAATTCTGAAAGTGCGCGCAAAGCACTTTTCATGAAGTATCAAAATAGGGCAGCCCCTGAGAATCTTGAGGTACTACAAAGGTTGTTAGAAAAAAGAAGGGAAATGGCTAATTTACTTGGATACGATAGTTATTCCGCTTACCTGTTGGAAGATAGAATGGCTCAGGACCCAGCGACTGTTTGGGAATTTGAGGAAAACCTCAAGGAGGATTTACGGGCAAAAACACAGTTAGATGTTGCCGAATTACAAGCAGCAAAAGAATCAAATGGGGGGAATTCAGATCAAGTAAAGTCTTGGGAGCGAAGCTATTATTTCAATTTGCTTCTCAAAGAAAAGTATGAACTTGATGTCGAGGAGGTGAAACAATATTTTGTTTTGGATGATGTGATTAAGGGACTTTTTGATCTGACTAAAATGTTATTTGATCTTGAATATAAAGAAAACGCCCAACCTAGTGTCTGGCAAGAGGATGTGCGGATGTTTGAAGTGTATCAGGAGGGGAAGCTGAAAGGTATTTTTTATCTGGATTTACACCCCAGAGCCAATAAGTATAATCACGCGGCTTGCTTTGGCATTATCAATGGAAGGTCAATTCCAAAAGGATATCAGATTCCCATGGCGAGTTTGGTTTGTAATTTCCCAGAGGCTACGAGCGAAAAACCAGCACTCATGCCACATGGGGAAGTCGAGACCTTTTTTCATGAATTTGGACATGTCTTGCACCAAATGTTGACGACCACAGAATTGTATTCACAGTCAGGCACCAATGTTGCGCGTGATTTTGTTGAAGCGCCTTCGCAGATTTTTGAAAATTGGGCTTGGGACTATGATGTTTTGAAAAACTTCAGTAGACATTATGAGACAGGGGAAGTACTACCCAAGCTCCTATTTGATAAAATGCTCGCAGCCAAAAAAGTAGGCTCAGGTATGAGTGCTACTGGACAAGTATTTTTGGGTACTTATGACTTAACACTTCATGATCAATTTGATCCCAATTCAGGAAAAACGACCACAGATGTCTTGCGGAGCGTTCAAAATGAGGTATTACCTTATCCTTACATTGAAGGTACCTATTTTCAAAGTGCCTTTGGTCATTTAGATGGTTACGGATCCAGTTACTATGGTTATTTATGGTCTCTAGTGTATGCTCAAGATATGTTTTCAGTTTTTTCTAAAAATGGGATTTTAGATAAAACGACGGGATTACGTTACAGAGATATTATTTTGGCAAGAGGTAGCTCTGAAAAAGCCATAAACTTGGTCAAGGAATTTTTGGGTAGAGCTCCCAACAATGAGGCGTTCTTGAGAGAGTTGGGATTAGAGGAAGATGAATAATTCCATCTCTAATAAAGGCAATAAAAACCCCGCTCTTGTAATACTTCTTTTTTTTAGCTAAAGTATTTCATAAATTATTCTATAAATCGATAACTACAAACCCAGATTTCCATGATCTATCGAAATAAGCCTATGCCTGACGATATTCATGGACATCTTTCATGCGTATAATTCTAGGGAATGGGTTTGACATAAAAACTCTTTAAAGACATTATTATGAAAATTTTTTTACTTCTCACGCACTTTTTCATTTTCTCAAATATTGCCTATGCCCAAATTGATGTGGCTCCTGATAGAGGGCGTGGAGAAGGCCCTTTTAATCAGCTCATCATTAGAGGGGCTACCTTGATCAATGGTAATGGAGCACCCCCCACAGGACCTGTGGATGTAACGGTTGAGGACAATAAAATTGTCAGTATTCAAAATGTGGGTTATCCAGGTCTTGATATCAAAGAGGACAGAAGACCAAAATTAAAAAAAGGAGGTAAAGAAATAGATGCGCAGGGTATGTATTTACTACCTGGATTCATCGAAATGCATGGTCATATTTCATCGCAGAGATCTGGTAAGGCAGATTATGTTTATAAGTTATGGATGGCCCACGGTATTACCACGATTCGTGACCCTTCATGCGGTCAAGGGTTAGATTGGGTATTGTCTGAAAAAGAGCGAAGTACAAAAAATGAGATTACAGCACCAAGAATATTAGCTTATACAAGTTTTGGCCAAGGCGAAAAAAATGGAATTAATAGTCCTCAAGAAGCCATAGACTGGGTGAGAAATAATGCAGCTAAAGGTGCTGATGGAATCAAGTTTTTTGGTTCAAGACCTGATATATTCAAAGTAGCATTGCAGGAGAACAAAAAACTTGGGTTGAGATCAGCTTGTCACCATGCACAAATGGATGTTGCATTAATGAATGTACTCGAAACGGCTAGAAATGGGCTCACCACTATGGAGCATTGGTATGGGTTACCAGAGGCCCTTTTTGAAGACAGGACGGTTCAGAATTATCCATTAAATTATAATTACATGAATGAGGGTGATCGATTTGAGGAGGCAGGAAAGCTGTGGAAGCAAGCCGCATTACCTCATTCAAAAAAATGGAATGAAGTAATGAGTGAGCTCCTATCCTTAGATTTCACTATTGACGCTACTTTTGTGCCCTACAGTATTTTCAGAGATGTACAACGAGGAAGCAGTTTACCTTGGCATAAAGACTACACGCGACCCGCGCTGCTTAACTTTTTTCTACCGGCAAGGGATTCCCATGCGGCGGCTTATTATGATTGGGGAACGGAAAAAGAAACTCAATGGAAGGAAAATTACAGACTTTGGATGGCATTTGTAAACGAGTATAAAAATAGGGGAGGTCGGGTCACTGCCGGAGCAGATTCAGGCTATATGTATAATTTATATGGTTTTGGTTATATTCAAGAATTGGAGTTGTTGAGAGAAGCCGGATTTCATCCGATGGAGGTCATTCAGTCGGCTACTTTAAACGCCGCAGAGGCTATTGGAATGGATGGCCAGATAGGTACCATCGAGGTAGGAAAATTGGCAGATATGATTTTAATGGATCAAAACCCATTAAAAAACCTCAAGTACTTATACGGAACCGGAGATATTAAGTTGAATGATGCTAATGAGGTAGTCCGTGTTGGAGGAGTTAATTATACCATTAAGGATGGGATCATATATGATGCGAGACAACTACTTGAAGATGTGAAGAAAATCGTGGATGAAGAAAAGGAATCAACTCCGAACTGGGAAAGCTTAATGATTCAATCTATTGATCGTTAACTAGGGCTTCTCGAAAAGCAAAAGGGCATCTCGTCTTTAACAGCATCTTGAATCTGGGGTGAAATTATTTTTAGAATTACGGAGTTTTGAAATTCTAATTTTAGGTTTTGAGACAGGGATGCCACATTTTTCTGGATCCAGGCAATCGGTTAGTTTGTTGGTGAGTAAAAAATATTGGCCATTAAAGGACAGTCCATATTTCCCAATGGTATCCCCTTGATATTCTACCTCGATGTTTAAGTTTTCTATACCCAGTTTATTTTCGGCAAGGGTGATGATCTCTAATAAGTCTTTAGGGGATAGTCTATGCTGATAGTCATTGGATTCCCACAATTGAAAATTTACGGTATCTTCTCTTCTTACCTTACCACCACAATCTATAAAATGTTTGCTGAACTTTCCTATTTCAGTGATATGGAAGTGGCTAGGTATGGATGCACCGTTGGGCAATTGAAAATCAATTTTATCGATGGTCAAGAGGGATTCTTTTATTTCTGATAGTTTCATATGGAATTTCTGATTTTTTTTTAAGTAAAGTGGCAACAATTTTTTATAATTAATTTTTGCTCAATAAGGTATTTTTAATTTAATACCAGCAAATAGCCATAAACCAGGCATTTCTACGAGGTTAGATTCATAATAACTTTCATTGAACAAGTTATTGATGGTGAGATAAAAGCTATATTTTTCTGCTTCCCAAAACAACTTTGTATCTATCACAAAATAATTGGCCATTGAAGCTCTGTCCAAATACCGTAAGCGTAGGTTATGATGTAATGGGCCAACAATTCTGTGCTGAATATTGACTGTTAGTTGATGATTTAGATTTTCAAGGACATATCTGGAAATGATGTTTGAATATTGGGGTATTTCAGCGTCAATATAGGTGTAACCGATCTGAATATTTTCTAAGATATCGTTAGATCCCAACAACGCTTGACCACTGAAATTTATATTAAAATCTAAGCCACGGATGGTTAAATCATTCAAATTTTGAGGTTGCCATTTTGAAGTATCCGCCGCTTCTGAATCCTTAATCCAATCTATTAAATTACTACTTTTTCGAGAAAACCAACTGATATTTGTATTCCAATGGCTATGTGTGTATTTGGCTCCGACCTCATATGAAAGAGCAGATTCTGGGGTTAAATTTTCATTACCAATATTGGCGGCACCTACATAATAAAGATCAGTATAAGTGGGTATTCGCCAAGTATATCCCATGTTTGTGAAGAGTTTGATGCCGGATTTTAGTGCGTACCCTACATCAATGCCAGGAAAGAAATGTGACCCAAAATCACTATAATGACTCAATGCTACCCCAGGGGTAATGTCTAGCTTTTTATTTAATAAATATGCACGGTGCTCCAAAAAAAGGGTAGAGATTTGTCTAGAATGATTTCCAAGGTTATTACTGTTTAGACTTACCTTGCTCAGGGAACCCCCGATACCTGTAGCACCCCATTTGCTATAATAATCTCCATGACTTTCCAAGCTGACTACTTGACTGGTGTGCAAGTTGCGATAAAAGTCTGGATCTTCCCTAATGAGGAGATATTCATCTTGGTTTCTTCGCCAATTCAACCTGGTTTTTATGGTGAAATTAGCTGATGACTTTTGATGTCCGATATTCATTAAACTGGTTTGTATTTCTTCATATTGGTTAGCAAAAAAATCGGAATCATTACCATAAAATCGATTGGCACCAAATTTCCGATCCGAAAAAGACCCAAGTACGCTTATGTTTTGACTTTCGTCTAGCGCGTAACTACCTTGGTAAAAATAGTTGGCTACATCATAATCAGTATTGAAGCGGTATCCATCCGATAGTTGTTTTCCCAATGACAAATAATGCTGGTATTTTCCTTTTTGATGTGCGATAGCGGCATGGCCACCCCAAAGTGCGTTCATTCCGTTGCTGAGGGATAATTTCAGATAAGGCGTATTAGGTGTTTTGGTCACAATATTGATGGCGCCTGCAAAGGCGTTAGCTCCAAAAACTCGTGCTGCAGGACCTTTGAGTATTTCAATTCTTTTAATGTTATCAAGGTCTAAGGGTAGGTTTAAGGCATGATGCCCTGTTTGGGGATCGGCCATTTTAATCCCGTTAATCAAGATGAGAATTTGATCAAAAGTACCTCCGCGTAAGCTTACATCCGCTTGTAAGCCATGTGTCCCCCGTTGGCGCACATCAAGTCCAGCTACTGATTGCAGTAATTCGGCAACACTTTGGATTGCCGAATTTTCGATTTGTTTATTTGAAATGACATGAATGTTTCTTGAAGTTTGTGAAACAGGGAGTTGAAGCCTATTTTCCTGAACGATGACATCTTCGAACATCGGGACTTGTGAAGGAGGTACCGAGTGAGCTTCTTTTTTGTATAAGATCACATTGATGGTTGAACGGATGCCCCTATTTATTTCCTTAGAGACATATCCATCAGCGCTGAAAATCAAATTATCCGAAGTTTCTGGTATTGTGATTTCGTAGTTGCCCTTGGTATTAGTGATTGCCTTAAACTGGGTCTCTTTGATTAAAACTGTAACTGCGATAATGCCATTTCCACGATCATCAACTACTTTCCCTACGACTTTGGAGCCTTGTGCAAATGCGTGTGCGGAAGTCATTAAAACAAACAGGAACAAAATCCAATGATGATTTTGGACATTATTTTTTGATAAATCAGAGATCAGTTTAGACACTTTTATGAGCATAAAATAGGTTACTAAATGTGATTGAGAGATTTGGAAAATAATATCAAAGAAGAAAATTTATAAAAGACCTAGGTCATAATATTTTTTTATTCTACTTGTGGAGAGAAGATTTGCTATTAACGGCTATATTAAATAATATTCGTTATCTCTATTAATCAGGTTAAATTACAAGAAAACGCAAGTTACATATAAATGAGGTTTTTTTACTGGCGCAGTAACAGAAAACCTTTTTATTAAATAAAACAGGGTGTATTGAAGTCATCTTGGAAACAAGGGGTATCATTTAAAAAAAAATTCTGACCTAAAGAACGATATCAAAACTTAATTCTTCTTTAAGATTCAAAGTTATGTAACAGGGATATAGGCTTTATCGCTTCGCTTTTTTCGTGAATTTTAATATTTGGACAAATCAAGAGACTGTTCAGGAGGGTTATCCATAGGAGAATTGACAAAGTGAAATGGAAACAGATTTTAACATAAATCTGACATCGTTAGATAAAGCATTTTGATGGTTTTGAATAATAAGATCTCTATACTTATGCAAATTGTAGGGGTTACCTTTCAAAATAGGGGGATATTAAGTGTATTAAATTCTTCATGATAACGGATTTAGGTGGAAATACATTTTAATAAAAAAATCAATGTTCATTAAAAATCCTATAAATTTGAAGATCGTAGCAAATTTCAAAAACTAAAAAACTACAAAATAATGAAAAATTTCAAAAATCTATTGTTCATTAGTGCATTGCTGTCTATGACTATGTTTATGTCATGTACAGAGGATGATGATATTGAGGATCTCGACAATGGAGATATTGTCAATGACAGTACTGGCGTTGCCAACGACAGTACTGATGTTGATGTCGTGACTTCTAGTTTTATGACGCTCGGACAAGATACTATTCTCTTGGGTTTGGGTGCCTTAGAGTATTATGGAATCGAGAATGAAGGGGAGATACCATTTTTGGGATATTCAAACATAAACGGAGAGCGCTGTTTTGAATTACCCTATAATACAGACATTATGCTGCAGGGAGGTTCTTATACAGTAGAACAGCTAAATGCTTTTATGGAGGCAGAGAGCGAAGAAGAGTTTGATGCATTGGTATCTGAATACGGCGCAGGAAAGGTGGTAGGTATTTATTCTTGGTTGGATCATGATGAGGTAGAGATAACCAGTGGTGAGTATATTGATGGTTTGCAGTTTTTTAATGATCATTTCCCCAATTACACAATGGCTTCGATCGAGGAGTTAGATGCATTTATGGAAGGTAAGTACGAGGAAACTTATGGATCTGCCTGTATGGAGTGTGAGGAAGCTTATCAAAATGCGTGTGCTGGAGATGAAATGACTTTTGAAATCTGGGATGAGGAAACAGAGGATTACATGGAGGTTACAGAAATTATGAGTGGAGAAAGACTCTATGAGACTTATTTGTATTCTAATAATTGTCGACTAACTGGTGTAGATCGAACATGGATGGATGAGGTTTGTAATGTTGAGGATTTATCTTTTGGCAATTTGATTAATGAGTTTGAAATAGGTTTGATTTCTGCTGATGAAAATGGAGAGGTTACTGATCAATTTTACGAGGTTTCGAATGTCACGTTAGCTTTAGAAATCCTTGGTGATGGCACTTATTCCATAAAGGCTAGTGGAGATGCAATGATGTATGACGAGGAGAGTTATGAAATTATTTCTGATCCCATACCGTTTACAATTAGTTACATGGGTATTCTATATCAAGAAAATCATGAAGGTGAAGATCAAGGAGGAAATGAGGGTGATTATATTGAAGATTGTGACGTTGAAGATTTATCAACTCAAGAAGGTTGGTGGGTTGATTCTGTATTAGTCATTTATCCTGATGCTGAAATTGATAACGTATTGTTAAATGTTTGCCAGACGGGAGATTATAGAGATGAATATTTATTGGTTTTTATTAAAGATGGAAGTTATCAAGATGAAGAAGGTATAGAAATTGACTATTTCTGTGAAATTGTATTTGAAAACACGACGCAAGAGCTTATTTATAATGGTTGTGCAAATTGTGACTTTACAGACATTGACATAGATGAGCAGGGTTACTGGACAGGGTATCTTGATTCTGCTTACCAAGATGCATCTATAGATCACATCGAAATAGTTGATTGTAGTGAGTTTTACCCCGAAGATCCAAGGGTGCTAAATATTTACTTAGACAATGGTTGTGTCGTTACCTTTAATGATGAGACGGAAACGATCTGGTCGGAGTATTGTGAAACATGTACAATAACTGAAATTGAGGTAACAGAGCAGGGGTATTGGAGTGAATTTATTCCAGAAGACGAGGTTATTATGGATATTATTTTAGACGAGTGTGTCTTTGATGATAGGTTACCGGAGAGTTTTCTTCATATATATTTTGAAAGCGGTTGCAGCTTGGTGTTCGATGATATAGAAGAGGATTTGATTGGAGATTTTTGTTCAGAAGGTCCAGATGAGGAATATTGTAGCATTATTGAAGTATCAGTTGATGAAGGAGGTTATTGGTTAGATATCCTCAATGGACCAGAATTCGATTCTACTTATGTAATCGATCAAATGCTTATCGAGGCTTGTAGAAGTGAGTTTGAGGATCCTGAGACGAATTTAAGAATTGCTTTTCTTGTTAATACCGATAATTCTGTGAGAATCATTTCATTTGATGAAATGGCTCAAGAGATTGCTTTTGATAGTGATGAAGATTCACTAGATAACTGGAGTTTGATATCATTGAACGACACACAGTGGGCAGCAATGATTGCGGATGAATACCCTGATCAAGCGGTGGAGTCAGTCTACAAAAACTCATATGAAGATGATTATGAGTCATGGAATGATATATTTGTTTTCTTTGAAGACGATTGTTTGGTGATATTTGATGATAATGATGGTATGATCTGGGAGGATCTATGTAATGGTTGGTCTGATGAAGATGATTCTGATGGGGTAGGCAGCGGTCGAAGAGAGCTGCGGACTAAATCATTTTTTAGAAAAACTATTTCTTCTACCGTTACCAATTCAAAGCTTAAGCAATTCGCTCCTACTATTCGTGGTAAGAAAACGGACTTGATTAAGAAGGGTGTCATTAGAAATAAAGTAGATATCAATATCTATGCTAAGCGCAATAATTCGAATATCAAAAAAGTGAAAAAACCGCAATTCTCTTTTTTGAGATAAGTATAAATAGAAGTAGATTTTAAAAAGCCGACGATAGATTTTAAATCTATCGTCGGCTTTTTTTATTTTATTAATCATAATTCAATGGCTAAAAAGACCTTCTATGACTTTTTGAATTTAAGATTTACTTGATTTGTATGATTTAATATTTGAAGTTGAGCATAATGATTTATGTTACCTCGAATTTATAATTAATAGCCTAAGCATAAGCATGGATGGGGTGTAGCTATTGTATATCGTCCGTAAAAAGTTAACTTGTAAGGGTAAATTATAAGAGCGTGTTTAAACAGAGTAATCTATTTAATCCATGCGTAGTATTTAAAATAATTATGAAAAAGCAGATGACAACTCTAATTAAAAAAGGAGAGCAAGAGTAAGATACTTTTATTAAAATCCCAAAGATGTTTTATCTGAAGCCTTCTTACAGTTACATCATAATTGGTCTTAATTCCCCGGGGGCTGAGGCTCATTATGTAACAATATAGGTAGAGTTAGGCTGAACTCTTAATAAGCGTCTTATTTTTTCAATACTTGGATTTCAACCCTTCTGTTAAATCTTTTTTGTTCTTTGTTGTCGTTGTCTTTTAAAGGTTTCCATTCACCATAATAGTACACTTTTATCTGCTCATATTTAGCTCCAAATGTTTCAAGTTTTCTGCGTACCGTCTCCGCTCGTTTTTTTGATAGAATGAGATTGTAATTCTCATCTCCATCATTATCGGTATGACCGACAATGATGATATGATATGCGCTTCCATTAGAGAAATCATATCTATTTACCAATTCAATGATTTGTTCATTATAACTATTTGTGAGAGTCGCATCATCGCTGGCAAAATAAACATTAAGGGCTTCAATGAAACCTCTAGAAGACTCTGTGTTCGAAAATCGGTCAGTACCCTTATCTTTATCTTTCTCGCTCCCCTTATAGTTTTTGTCATTATTGATGACTCTCTTTGTTTCTACTGAAATGGGATTGATGGTAATTTGAGTAGCATCGGGCATTTCATTATCTACTTTTTCTTTTTTGATTTGTTCAATTTTTTCTTTGGTATGATTTGGGTCAATATCTTTTTTGTTTTTGTAAAAATCAATTTTCTCAAGATGGGTTGAATCAATAGGACAGCCTTCATTGTAGATAGATCCAGAAATCTCAGGACATTTATCAAGTAAATTAGTGGTACCATCACCATCATTATCGGTACAACATCCTGGGTTTTCAAAAGGGCAGCCATTATTAAATTCAATGCCTGCAATATCAGGACATCTGTCTACTACATCGATCACTCCATCTTTGTCACGATCAGGACATCCGTAGTGAATGGGCAATCCGGCAATTAAAGGACATTGATCATTCAGATCTAAAACGCCATCTCCATCGGTATCAGGGCATCCATTGTGCTTTTTGGGACCGGGTGTATAAATACAATAATCTTGAGTATCCGGAATTCCATCTCCATCCGTATCGGGACATCCTAACAGACCCAATAAGCCGGGATCGTACAAACAACCATCTTTACTGTCAGATACTTTATCACGATCGATGTCTGAGGGTACTTTGTATCCTAGATTGAAAACAATGCCAGCGAATATACTTGAGTTGAATCGTGCTCTTTTACCCAGTAGTCCTGTGATATTATGCATACCTCCGACAACAGATATAACACCATCTCTGGCATTCAGTCTGTTTGTCAGTCCAAGCAGATTGACACGACCGGACAGTCCCACATTAAACTGACCATTCCTCTGAATGGACAACGGAAGGGCTACTCCTATCTTTTGAGAACTGTATCTAGGAACAATTGAGTGTATCGATTTCACATGTACTTTATGGAGATCAGATTTTCTTTTTAAGGCTGTGGAAGAACTATAACCTAAAAATAAGTTTTTTGAGAAGTGATAGTCTGCGTGTATATTGAGTGAAGTGGGAAGGTTCATATTAAACATATCATTTTGCTTTTGATTTTTATTGGAAGCATCCGCAAAATCATCAAAACTCTTAAAAACAGTCGTTTCATCTAGTTTTTGGATGTCTAAATCGACAAAGGTGAGCGCTCCAAGTGCTTCTGTGTCATAGGTATTATTGGCAGTGGTAAAATCGTAGGAGAGACTATCTCGAGTAAATCTCACCCTTCCAATATCGGTGATACTAATACCAAATTTGAATAAATATTTCGTACGATCGTATCGTTCAATATTCGTCTCTCCATCCATATCATAATGGAACCTGTTGTATTTTGGACGATATTCATATACTGCTCCTAAATCTAGTCCGATACCTGAATTTCTCGAAGTGAACATATTGCCTTTTTCGGCTCTCCCATAATTAAATTCGGTAGAGACAAAAGTGGCCTCTGAGCTGGCCAAACTATCGAATTCAAAGCTTCCCTGATCAGAATACAGATAGGTAGCATCAATACCATTGATCAGTTTTACAGCAATTCCTGCTTTTATAAAGTTGGCTTTTTCATTTTTTAGGACCCGGGCATAGTTAAATCTATTCTCTAAATAGATGAACTGATTGTAGGAATAATTTTTAAATGAAATAGGGGTATTCAAAGGCGTTGAGTCATCATAATCGTTGTGAATGGCATTGGTCCATTCGTTAGAAAGACCATCCAGATTACCGAAGGATCGAATGCGGAAACTTAATCCAATCGCATTGATGTGATTGATTTCATAACTTACTCCAACTAAGTCAATACTGGAATTTCTGGACTGGTATCCGAGTCCAGAATGATATCTATATCTGGCACTTTCATTTCCAAAGGTCTTGCTCAGAATGCTTGTATTGCTACCTGTGTAGTTATTAGTTTTTAGGCTATTTAAAGAGCCGCTGATACTTAATTTTTGAAGAGAATTGACAATGGATGCAGGTTGAAAATAGGAAGTGGAATAACCCATATAATTGTCTAATGCATTTCCCCCAGAGTAATTATTTTGAGCGGATACGTTGAGATATGTGAAAAGGGTTCCTATCACTAAAATGGAAAATCTTAATTTCATAATGAGTACAATTCTTGAGATTATGACTGTTGCCTGGTTGTATTGAGCGAAAGAGCTATAATGCTGTTCTTATAACTTCAAATGTACATTATTATTATTTTTTAAAAATGGTCTCCTTTATTTAACTTTTAAATTTAATTTCTCAGAAAAGGCCTTATTTTATGATTGATTTTATTATCAATGACAACGAGAAGTTTGGTAAGTTATGGATTTTGGCGTTGACCTGATATTGAACACATAAAATAGGGGGATTTAAAAGTTGTATATTAAGTATTATGGATTGTGGATATCCGACTGAGATCATAAAAAAACAGGTATTGATTCTAATTGCGAAGCTAATAAGACATATCTTTAAAAAAATATAATTTAAATCATCATGGCTAAAGGCATCAACGCAAAAAAAAATGTAAAGAAGGAACCTGCCAAAACACCAAAAGAAAAAAAGGCAGAAAAGAAACTTAAAAAGGGTAAATAGTTGTTTATATGCACCTCAATGAGGTTATCATGCGTGTTATCTTCATATTTGAAAATGTGATGACTTATGAAATCACTTTTGTGCCTCGAGTAACCAACCTTTAGGTAGGGGATTGGATATTTGACCAAAATAGAGTTAAATGATGTATCCGAAATTAAAAAAAATCAGCAAAGACGACTGCCAATAAGAATTACTCTCAACAGCCTTTATTTTCGGAAAAAAGTGATCATCTCACTGATAGCTAGACTAGCTGAGGTCTTAGCAATAGATCATTGATTAGTCAAAGTATTTATCATAATTTTATTTTTTCGCTAAATGTAATAGCTTTACTTACCAAAAGTAACTTATGAATAAAAAGTAATAAAAAAATTATTATTTCATTTCTTTTAACCTTTATTTTGATGTTACTCCATTTAAACTGCGTCTTTGAGTTTTTAAAATAAAATATAGAAAGCTAATTTTTATTAATTCACTTTTTAAGTTATTACCTTTATTTTAATGATAGATATAGAAGTAAACAATAGTTGTCCTATCAGTAGTGCCATGCAAATCTTGGGTGGGAAGTGGAAAATCATTATTTTGTCGCGGCTTATGGATGGTAAACTTCGTTTTGGTGAACTTTTGTCTATGATTCCTTTAATCTCTGGAAAGGTGCTAGGAGATCAGTTGAAAGAAATGGAGCAAGACGGTTTGGTGCTTCGTCAGCAGTTTAATGAAATCCCCCCAAAAGTAGAATACACACTGACTGAAGGCGCCATTCAGTTGAAAAAAATATTGCAAGATTTGTGTGATTGGCAAAATAATCACAGTTTGAATCATCAGAAAAACTAGCCATTCATTTTTATGAATGCTTACGAAGGATCATTCTTTTTTTTACAGTTTATTATTGACCGTTAAATACAATAGATGTCCAGCGATTGATAATTGGAAGTATTAAATGGGTTGATTTTTTACTTGTATTTGAGTCAATTTAGTCGTCAATTTTACTGGAATTATAACAAGGTGAATGATCATAGATTAAGTAGTGTTTTTAAAAATTTACATTTAATTTATGGCAATTTTAAAATCAATGCATATTTTCCTTACCTAATGAGATATATAAAATTATTTTTTACTGTCCATATTTGCATCATATCTGGATGCCATACGGACTCAGCAAATTTTTCCATTGATTACGAAAAATTTACCTTAGAAAATGGACTTGAGGTGATCCTTCATGAGGATCATTCTGATCCCATTGTCGCAGTGGCCACTGTGATGCATGTGGGTTCGAATAGAGAGAAGCCTGGGCGCACAGGCTTTGCTCATTTTTTTGAGCATATGTCCTTCAATGATTCTGAGAATGTGCCTAGAGGGGCCAATAGGAAATTGATTCCTGAATGGGGTGGGACAAGAAATGGGGGCACATGGAATGATGGAACTATTTATTATGAGGTAGTCCCAAAAGATGCATTTGATAAAATTCTATGGATTGACTCTGATCGCTTTGGATACATGATTAAAACGGTTACTGAGGAAGCCTTAGAACGAGAAAAACAGGTAGTAAAAAATGAAAAAAGAGAAAGAGTTGACAATGCACCCTATGGCTTTACCAATGAAATCATTATAAAAAATCTATATCCATCGGGTCATCCATATAGTTGGACCGTTATCGGGGAGTTGGAAGATCTTCAATCGGCTGAATTAGTAGATGTTAAGGAATTTTATGAATCCTACTATGGTGCGGCAAATGCATCATTGGTGATTGCTGGGGATATAGATATAGCCGAAACCAAAGCAAAAGTAGTGCAATGGTTTGGTGAAATTAGAAAAGGGCCTGTAGTTCAATCTTTAGCCCCGATGCCTGTAAATCTTGTAAGTTCAAAATCTTTATATTTCGAAGATAATTTCGCCAAATTACCTGAACTGAGAATGGTATTTCCAACGGTTGAGGAATACCATCCCGACGTACAGGCGTTGAATGTTTTATCTGCATTGCTTGATGATAGTAAAAAGGCACCTTTTTACAAGATTATTGTTCAAGATAAAAAATGGGCACCAGCTGTTTCAAGTTATCAAAGCAGCAAGGAGTTAGCAGGAGAATTTGTAATCCGAGTGCGTGCTAATGCGGGTGTGGATTTAGACTCAGTAAAAAAATCCATTGATGAAGCCTTTGAATTATTTGAAAAGGAAGGATTTGGAGACAAAGAACTTCAAAAAATCAAAGCAGAGTCCGAGACCCGTTTGTACATGAGTATTGAAACCATTCTGGATAAAGCTTACACCTTAGTTAATGATAATGAATATGCCAGTGATCCTGGTTATGTTGTGAAGCGTGCAGATTTAATCAATAAGGTTACTCGAGAAGATGTATTGCGTGTTTACCACAAATATATCAAAGGACAACCTTATGTGATGACAAGTTTTGTACCCTATCATCAAACGTCTTTAACCGTAGACGGAGCTATAAAAGCGGAGGTTTTTCAGGAACAAATAGTTGCCAATGTCGAAAATGAGGAAGTCAGTCAGGGGGATGAGGCAGTGTACGACAAAACGCCCGCTATTTTTGATAGGTCCGAGCCAGAATTAAGTGAATTACCGCTATTTGAGATGCCTGATGTATGGATTGAGAATTTAACAAACACAGGAATTCGGATTTATGGCATTGAGAATAATGAAATTCCTTTGGTGACATTTGACATTACATTAGAAGGAGGTCATCGCCTGGACAGTGCTGAAAAATCTGGTACCTCTGTATTGTTGGCAGATTTAATGATGGAGGGAACGGCATCTAAAACGCCTATGGAGTTGGAAGAGGCGATAGGCTTATTGGGGGCGTCTATCAATATTTACAGTACTAACGAGGAAATAAGAATCTCGGCTACCTGCTTGGCCAAAAATTTTGAGGCAACAGTTTCGTTAATTACAGAAATTTTGCTGTATCCTAGATGGGATCAAGCTGAGTATAATAGATTGATACAAAAACGAAGGACTGAATTAGAGGGGAATGAATCTAATCCTACAAATATCGCTTATCGAAATCTTATCAAATTGCTCTATGGACCTGATCATATTTATGCAACGTCTGCTAACGGTACATTGGAGACCCTTGAAAAGCTAAGTATTGATGATTTAATCTATTATTATGAAAAGAACATCAGTTCTTCCTTAGCAACCATACATTTAGTAGGAGCCATTAAAAGTGACCAGGTTGCCAAGGCTTTTGAGCCACTGGATAAAAAATGGAAGATAGGTGAGCGACCCCTAACTGCGAAAGCGAATACCATCCATAATATTGATCAGAAGCTTTATTTTATTGATGTTCCAGGAGCCAAACAGTCTGTTATATTTGTTGGTAAACTGGTACTATCTGCATCGGATGATTCGTTTAATAAGCTATCATTTGCGAATGAAATTTTGGGAGGAGGTTCCAGTGGTAGGTTATTTCAAACCCTGAGAATTGAAAAAGGTTATACGTATGGTGCTTATTCTTTTGTTGGGGAAAGTAAGGAAGTGTCACCCTTTGTGGCATATTCAAGTGTTAGAGCTAATGCGACCAGTGCATCGATGGAGGTCATCGGGGATCTTATACGAAATTACAGTAAAACTTTCACTGATGAGGAGGTGGGTATTACTCAAAATAAGTTGATTAAATCGAACGCTGGATCATACGAAAGTTTATCTGCAAAACTCAGTCTTTTGCGAAATATGAGTAAGTATAATAAGTCTTTGTCTTATCTAGAGGAAGATCAAATTGAATTGATGAACATGACATTGACTGATTTTAGATCAGTCATTGACCAATATTTGGTCGAAGATGAAATGGTATATGTAGTGGTAGGAGACAAGGAATCACAATTAAGCAACCTAAATAAATTGGGTAAGGGGATTGCTGTTGAATTAGACAAAGATGGTAACAGAATGATCTTAAAGGACTAGGAATGTAAGGTTTCGACTCAATAGGTAGCGATCATCTTTGTTCCGTTAATCGGATGTCCGCCAGTAACACCGTTCTTGGATCAGGTAATATGAGTTGAGGTTTGATGAGTGCTGGGATTGTATAGGTAGCCGAGCCTGTGCTCATGTTTACTTGGAATAAAACAGGATTTATTCCATCGGAAAAATGGAGTTCAAATTCAACCGGCACATCGAATAATACCTCTGAGGTAGCCTTTTGTGTTAATGTTAGATTTATTTGGCCGAGGCTTTCATCATAGGACCAATTGGCATTAATTTCAAGCATGTCTGGCCGTTTTAGCCATTGATTCAGAAACGGGTCCAAATCCTCAGAAGTAAAGCGTTCCATTTCATGAATAAAGTCTGCCGTGGAAGCATGGCCATTGAAATATTTCTTGTAATAAGATTGTATCCCCATTTTGAAAGTTTCGTGTCCCATTTTCTCACGTAACATATGTAAAAACCAAGCGCCTTTTTTATAGGTCATGCCCGTTACCACAGGACCTAATTCAGCCGTTCGGTCATCAATGACAATGAAGCTATTGTCTTTTTTATGATAGCCTTTGATGAGCTTTTTTGCTACTTTAAGCTCTTTAATGTATGTTTCATGGCCATATTGATGCGATTGGAATAGCATAGTGAAATAAGTAGCAAATCCTTCACTAAGCCAAGCATCATCCCAAGTAGATTCAGTCACCGAATTACCAAACCATTGATGTGCGATCTCATGAATCACGACATTTCTAAGCCTCTCTGTAGCTTGACCCGTAATAAGGTTTTCTGCATAGAGGATGGCTGAGGCGGTCTCCATAGCCCCGCGGGTCACACTTGATGATTGGATATTGGCGAGTTTTTCGTAGGCAAAAGGCCCCACATAGAGGCTGAAAAATTCAAGTACGCTTTTAGTGGGATGGGCAAAGTCATTAAAACCAGCATCTCGATCTTTGGCATAAACCCAAGACTGGATAGGCTTGCCTTTAAAGGTATCTACTTGCTGAACTGCAAATTCTGCTACCCCCAATACGTAAAGCCAACAAGATACCGGAACCGATTGCTTCCAATGAGTAAATTTACGATTTCTAGTCAGGAGTGATTCCTCCATCAAGACGCCATTTGATACTACTTTGTATTTGGCGGGCGCAATAATTTTAAACTCTACCGTTGCCTTTTCATAAGGATGGTCAATTGTAGGGAGCCAATTTCTGGTATTGTTGGGCCAACTTTCGCAAAAGAACGTTCGATCTCCATTGTGATTATTTTTTATTTCTAAGCCTGCCTGTGGAATACCTCTATACTCAATAATGAAAGTTTTAAGGCTTCCTTTACCCACCGGTTGATCCAGATTAATGACCAAAGAATCTCCTTGATGTCGGTATTTTAATTGGGAACCTGCTGATGTGATAGAGGATACTTCCATGCCTTTACCGAGACGTTCTTTTGTTTTGTTGGCGAGATCTAGTCTGAACTGTCCAACATCATTTGATTTGAATAGAATTTCAATGGAGGTAGTTCCTATGAGTTCATCGGCATCATCTGATAAGGTAAGCTCAAAAGCATAATGTTGAATATCTATCTGATAATTAAAGGGGTATTGATCGGCAAAAATAGAAGGAGTAAATGCAAAGAGCAAGAGTAGTTGGGAGGTCAAATTTTTCAAAAATAGCATCAAGATATTTGTTAATTGAACGTCAAGAAAAAGTCATCTTATTTGTGATCATCAATAGGTATAAATAGGATGAGTACTCTGAAACGTTATTTAGACGAATATAAGCTAAAAGCATATTAAAAAAAATACACTATCCAGGAATAGATAGCTAAGAAAATTTAGGAATTGCAGCCTACATATTTTTCACTCAGTATTTATTTATAATAATTCCATGGCAGCCAGTGCCGCTCTTGACCCCTCAGTGAGTGCATTGGTATGGCTCATATAGCCACTGAGTTCTGAGTGACCAAACTGTATTCGGTTGTAACCTTTTTTTACGATTTCTTTAGGAGATTCTTTGCCATCTTTGCCAAAATGAAAACCGGGCTGCGGTGAGATATAGGCATGACCCCATCGGTTCAGAACAATTCCTGCGATATCCCTCCGAGCGTTAAAACCATAGTCGGAAAACATAAGCGTCATTTGCTCAACAATCTCTTTTTCATAATCACTATAGGATTTGCTGAGCAGTTCGGCACGGCCTATAGTTCCTTGTACGGATATAGGATGTCCGGGATTATTAAATGGAACATAAAAAGTCATCACGGCCGGTTTGTCCGGCTCAAAGGGCTGATTTTTTTTACCGGTATCCATGGGACGCCTTATGGAGAAGAAATTACCAAAGCCCTCAAACCATCGGGCAGAAGAAATGCCTAATTCATTAAGAAACCGCCAATGGCGTACAGCAACATTAACAACCAAAATAGGTGAGTGATGGAATTCTTTGTAGGCATCAGTAATTTTAGGGGGTAGGTCTTTAATGATATGCTTTCCCACCCAACCTCCAATGGCTGAAACAACTGTCTTAGCCTTAACGCGTTTTACCAATCCATTTTCTTGGTAGGTTACTATCACATGCTTCGAAGTGTCGATAGCACCTGCATGCCTAATATCGATAGCCGTACTATTCAGCCGTATGCTGATCGAATTACTTGGTCTATCTAAAGCCTTGAAATTAATGGGGTTAAATAAAATATCTTCAAAGTTTTGTCCGCCCGTGATACTTTCAGGTATGAGGTATTTTACAATGTGTCTAAAACTGCCGGTATTACCGCCAGGAAAGCTTAATGCCCCCATTTCAACTTCATTGATACTGCTGTCATAAACATAGCGTGCCCGCGTGCAGGGCATTTCTAACTCCCTGGCTGAATAGGCAGAGTAAACATCACAGCCAACTCCTCCCATAGATATGGCAATGATGGGGTCAAAATATTTAGTCACTGCTGGGTTGTAGCCATACACTTTTTCAAGCAAGTCTTTATAAGACATACTGTCTAACCACCGATCAATGTCGTCCCCTTGATACTTATCTTCAAGATCTTCAAAGGCACGGTTTAAGTCCGCTTTAATGTCATCTGGCCAAGGCAAGCGGGAGAGTTTATCAGCTCTTGGATTAATGATCCAGGACTTTTTTGCTTCATTACCTAAAAAGTAACCGGTATCAAAACGCTCTTCATCCCAATACACTCCATAAAAGTTTTCTATCGGGGCCTTAATCTTGGTTTTTTTTGGGTCTTGTTCAACAAATTTATAGTTAAAAGGCAGACCTGTTGCATGATAGATTTCAGCAATAAGTCCGTTATCATCTTTGTTAGGAGGACCAAAATCATTAGAGCCTTGTGGGCCATAGAGTTTATGGCCATCGACTTCAAATTCATTTTGCTTAGCCTCACCTCCAAATACAGGATGATTTTCGATAATTAAACACTTTTTAGTGTTACCGTATTTTTTATGAAATTGGTAAGCGGCACCAATTCCTGAAAATCCGCCACCAATAATGACCATATCATATTCTTCACCTGTATCATCTGCTTCGTCCAATAGTTTGGGTGTGAGTCCATCACGGATTAAATGGGCGGCTTTTCGAACTGAGCCGATATTACCATTTGAGTTTGCATAATCACCTACCCCACCAAAACCCGTCCAGGGGTCATTAAAAAGGGCAACTGATTTTTTTTCTGAGCCAATAACGGGTAAACTTGGACGTAGTAAAGCCACTCCCAAGCCGACTAAACTGCCATTGACAAAATCTCTCCGTGAAATGTTGTTTGATAGTTGTAAGTTTTTATTCTTATTTTTCTTTTTACTCAAAGAGTATCGCTCCTTTAATATTTCTATTTATTGATCAGTAGTTTCTCCATCAGCAGCCATTTTTTGCTGAAAGAGTCCTGCTTCTTGTTCAATCATTCGGGTATCAAAGTAGCAATGGGTTCCTACGATTTTGTCATTTTCCCATTTCCAAGAGCAGTAAAAATCTAATTCATGAGATTGTCCTGTGATTTTTGAAACGCCACTCCAATGAGCCCACTGATTTGTGAAAATATTGCCATTATTATAAAACATGGTGGTAATATGTGGATTGTTGTGCTTGAGTTCATCAAATAACAGCGAATGAAAATTATAGCCTTTAATAATTTCTTCAGTGCTATAGATCACATCATTGACCATATGTATACCATCTGGGGTGAAATATTCATTGGCTAGTTCAAAGGTTCCTGTAGTGTAGGCTTTACCCAGTCTTTCAACAATTTTTGTTTTTTCATCACTTTGATTGATGCTACCCGATAGGGGCGCAGTGTCTATTTTTATGGACTCATTACATGATAGTAAGACACCAATGGCCAGATAATAAATGTATTTTTTCATGGGTTGTTTTAATTTTAGTTCTCTTTATTTTTATATAAACAAATATAATCGGAAAGTTTAAATATTATTTCTAATTTTATGGGATTGATTTTTCATCTAAGAAATCACCTTTAAACACAGATAATTATGAAAAGTATATTGATAATGGCACTTTTTTTTAGCTCCCAATTACTTAGTGCTCAAAAAATAATAAAGGCGGGAATTCACCTTTTGGCTGATGAGAACAATGGTAAGTCTTATGTCTTTGGACAACAAGCGGCTGTAAATACGGTATTGGATGTTGCCAGAAATTATACTTTAAAAGATGTTGATGCGATGATGGAAAATTACAGTCCTGTATTTGGAACTCAAGTTGTTGAGGGTAATAGAAAATGGTTAAATGCGATGGAACAGATTTCTATGGCACCCTATAGACTGATACCAGTGAAAATAAAGGATACCGACGAAACTTTAGTTTTGACATGGTCTATAGAGGATCGAAAATGGAAAAATGGTTCTCAACAGAGCTTAGATTTGATGGAAATATTTTCGGTGAATCAAAATAATAAGATCACAGGATTTAGTCAATGGGCACGTACAGATGGCACGAGCCAGTTTGGCCTAAGTTCGGGAGGAAAATTTTATGGTAAAAAAACCACGGAAGTCACTGGAAGATCACTGGTCTTTTCAAATCGGGGAGAAATAGAGGTACTCGAAAAGTTTTTTAGAGATTATAATAATATGGATGGAGCAGCCTGCAGCCAAGCATTTGCAGATCAAGCCACTATGAATGCACATGATGGAATGCAATCAACACTTTCCAAGAAAGACTGGTACGAAATGTTTGATTCATATCAATCAGTGGAATGGAAGCCGTATTCAATAGCTCCATTGAAGATAGAAGATACTGATCCTATTTCTGGAGCAACAGTCTTATCGAGAGAAAAAAGAATCTATAAAGATGGTTCTATTTGGGAAAAAGAATTGGTAGAAATTTTTTATTTTGATCTAGAGGGTAAAATATTTAATGTGGTTCAATATGCACGTGATTTGAATCCTTAATTCTTTTTCTAATCATTGATCTTATTTAATTTCAATATTTTGATACTAAAACTAAATAGCTAGATGCCGTATTTAGAAACCGTCTCTCAATATTTCAAAATAAGTTTTGTAGCGAGCTCTGGTGTCTGCATCATTAAAGATCATATATTGTTGAGTGTATATTGTAGTTGTGGGAGCAATATTAGCGAAAGATGGTAAATCTTGGGAACACCGATATTGATCTCGACAATTATCTACGCAAAGGGAGCCCACTTTAGTAGGAGCAAAATTTAGGATTAAGCGGTAAGAGGTAGAATCCATTCCTGTGAAAATATCTTCTTTGATAGAATAAATATCCTTAAAATTGGCCTTATAATTAGAGCCATAGATATTAAGCCAAATCCGAGCATCCTCTGTTTGGTAATTGCAATTATTGAAGCTTTGAGTGATTTGAAAATCACCTACCATATTTACCAAAAAACTGTAATCAACATCACTCAGCAATTTCCCTTGAAGTGTAGAATGATTTTGTAGTTCATTAAATTCTTCTGAGAAAATAGCCTTTGTTGTAATCGGGTTATTATTTAGGAAAGAAATGGCATTTTCGTAATCTTCCTCTTCCTTGGAACAACCAAATAAAAGAAATAATATGAAGAGGCTTGAAAACACTAATTGATGCATCCTACAAAAGTATTATTAAAATGAATATTTAATAGGAAATTGGCCTAAATTTTTTTTAATCAAATTATGATTTTTACCAACACTCAAAAAAAATTCCTTTTGAGTGTTGGTAAATTGAAAGACTTCTTATTTTTTAAAAACTACTGATTTACAATGGTTTTTGAATTAAGTAAGTTCTCAACTTCTGAATTGAATGTCGAGTTTAATTAAAAATCGACAGGTAATATTTTTAGAAAACGTAGTGTTTTTTATTGCATCTCGATGTCTATATTTTTTCAATCTTAATATTTCTTTCAGTTATCAATTTTGGCTTGGCTTTGGGGGTTCATATTGTCAGTCAATTTTTACATTAAAATTTTGATTCTATTTGTTTTATGATAAATCCTTTAAATCTAATTCTCCAAACTCATTTGACACTACTTTTTACTCTATAAACTATTGTAAGTTATTGAAAGGTATAATCCAATAAAAGTGTTGGTCATTTGCTGCTATGTGATTTAATAAAGATTTATTTTGAAAGCCTATAGGATATTGGTAAATTTAGATTTAATCAATACTCGGTATCAGAATGAAGAATTTAAGAGTAGTTATATATCCAATAATTTTTTTACTCGTTTTTATGACCGCATGCGATGATTCATCGGAGACTATAAATGATATGGCTAAGGAGTTAAAAGAGAATCAAGTTTTTCAAAAAAATGGATTCAGAGATAAAGAAATAGAGGTCTCCTTATCACATCAGTCGGCTTTTGATCTACTTGTGAAGATTAATAAGCTTTCTAAAGAAATGATTATTCTTAGACTTAAAAGCTATGGATTAGAGGGTGTTTATCGAAAAAAAATTCAAAGTCTAGAAAAGGTGTTAAAAAGAGGAAGATTATCTAAAATACAATTGAGTGAGGTGATAGAAAAAACCAATAAAACAAAATCTCAATTGGCAGAAGAGACTAAGCGATTAAGATCGTTACGAAAATTGATTGATAAAAATTCAATTAATCTTAAAAAAATGAAACGTGATTTTAATAAAATGGACTATCTCATAAAGCTTTGAATCTATGGTTAAAGTTTTGAGTGAGTCTAATAGTAAGACACTATAAAAGTCTATCATTTTTATAAATTATTTCGTAAATCAGACCATTAGGTTCCAGAAAATTCAATCAAAGTTTGGACCGAAAAACGAATTGCTTTGATAATATCACTTCCGCTAAGTTCGGGGAGGTTTATTACGGCATATATTAAGTTTTTTTAAAGACACCAAAATTTTCATGAACCAATTGAGCACAAGTCAATGCAGTTACCCTTTGATGATGAGCATATTCAAGATTTTTTTAACTCCTGAGATATCAATCCAGACGGAAATACGATTAAATCAAAAATTTATGAAAGCTATTATGTGGTAAATAATAAAATTGTTTTGCTCTATCAATTTCGGCAGGAATCCAAATAACTATTATCCACAAATTTTTAAATGCCCAAATCATATGATTGGGCTTTTTTTAATTTTCGATTAAGTAGCGTGCGCAGAAAAGAATCGCAATGAGTAGATGAGGATGATTTTCGGATCTGATAAATGCTTATTAAAATCAAACATATAGAATCTTTCTAATAAATTTTGTTAATTATAATCTATTAATGTGGGGAGAAATAATTAATTTTCATTTATTGATTATCTATGGTAAATGACATTTCCTATTTCATTTATGAATAAATTAAAAGAAAAATCAAGTTTAGCACACATAGCCTCCCTTATAATTTTCTCTGTGCTATTTGGTAACCTTGAGAGTCTAGGGCAGATGCCTCAGCTATTTACAGAGGAGGTATTGAACCTTACCTTGAGTGGAGATCTCAAAACTGTTTTTAAAGACCGTGGCGATGATTCGCAATACCACCCTGCTGAATTATTCTATTTTTCAGATCAAAAAAAGGTGAGTATACCCCTTAAAATAAAAACAAGAGGGAATTTCCGAAAATCAGCATCTAATTGTAAATATCCACCCTTAATGTTGAATTTCCCTAACTCAGAAGTTATGGATAATACGCTTTTTTCTGGTCAAAACAAGATGAAGTTGGTAACTCCATGTCAAGGGGATGAGTATACGGTAAATGAATATTTGGTATATAAACTATATAATCTTTTTTCACCTCAAAGCTTTCAGGCCCAATTATTAAAAATTTCATTTCAAGATACTTTAAAGCGAAAAAAAGTGCGTTCTTATTATGGCCTGTTATTAGAGAATGAAGACCAGATGGCGCAAAGAAATCAGGCTTCATTATTTGAGAAAATTGGCTATAAGCCTACTCAACTTGATAAAGTTAAATTTTTAGAGATGGCCGTTTTTGAATACCTCATCGCTAATACGGATTGGTCAGTTCAGTATCAACAAAATATTAAATTGATAAAAAATGGGCAGAATAAATTACCAATTGCGGTACCTTATGATTTCGATCATGCGGGTATTGTAAGATCCCCTTATGCTAAGCCTGCCCCAGCGCTTAAACTGAGTAATGTTCTTACCCGAAGATTTAGAGGTTATTGTATCAGTGAGATGTCAGTATATCAGCCTGTCTTTGATAAATTTAATAGATTAAAGTCGGATATTTATGCAATTTACGAGGATAATAAGGAAATACAGTCAAGCTATAAAATCAAGACACTTAAATTTTTAGACAATTTTTATGACACAATTAATGATCCAGAAAAAGCATTACTTGCCTTCGGTTATCCTTGCGATCCCTCAGGGACAGGTAATGTAGTCATAAAAGGAATGCAGAAAATAAACTAAATTATGGAATGCTTGGTAGGTAACTGATGTTTCCACGTTCTTAGCCCTCTTTTTTTCGATTGTTTAGCTAAGAAAAACTTTATGTGCTTACTTATTTTAATCGTAATCAAGGCCAATATAAGATCTTTAACTCAGTATCCGGATAAGTTGGAGTTTTATTCTTTTACCTTAGATGTTACCAGTGGACTAAAATACATTAGAAAGCTCGGATTGCTCGTACTTTATTGACGCTTACTTTATAACTACTCTTCGTCAATCCGTTACCAAAGCTTACTGATTTAGCTTTATCAGCACTGTCTTGGGTAGAACTCCAATAAGTAGTATTTTCAAAACGTGTACCGTTATAAACTATTAAGCTATCATCGATCCATTCTCTTTCTTGATACAATAATTTTAATTCATCAATTGAGGGTAAATACCAATCATTGATCAAGGTGTCTTCGCTTATGAATGTAGTAGCCGAAGAAGCTGCAATAATCGCAGAAATACCAGCCGGTTCACAATCAGACGCTAGAATCGCTAAAGTGTTTCTATACCCTGATCCGAGAGTACTATCATTTGCATTTGATATCTCTTCATTTGAACATCCCCATTCTCCAGATTCATTATCATTGAGAGCGACAACCAATCCATGGTTCAATGTTTCATCAATATAAAAAATGACACCCCCAAGGGCATAATTTCCCAACACTACATGACATCCATTATCGTCAACATTTTCATTAGCTGGTGTATTAGGACAAATGTCAATTGCATCATTGACACCATCCTCATCAGTATCTTTTTGGACAGCTGCACAGCCATTCTGATCCACTATAAGTCCCTCAGGGGTATCCTCGCAGAGATCAATTTTATCCGGTATGTTATCGTTATCGCTATCTGTGAGTGTGAAGGTTACCGTTATGTTTTTTTGACCATCTAGAATTAAAGTGAGGCAACATTTATAGGGATCGGTCAGTGAGACAAGCGAGTCCTCAAGCCATTCGTTCAAAGTATAATATTCATTAGGTATTGCAGTCAACGTAATTGTGTCACCCACATTATAGGTTCCCGATAACGGAGAAACAGTACCGCCGTTGATAGGAACAATATCTATATCCAGTATATAATTAATTGGTCCCTCGTCCTGACAGGATAAAATGGTAGTAAGTAAGCCTATCAAGAGGAGAAAAATAAAACTAGAAATCTTTGACCAGTAATTCATTTTTATAAAATTGTAATTGTAAAATTAGGTAATTCAATTAATATTTAAGTTTTAATTCTATTCTTTTTAGCTTTATGGGACTGTTTCTAGTATTCCTGTTTAGAAGATGAAATCTAGGAAATTATATCGGGGTATTTTTTCATCCCTATTCAAGTTTGCGAGATTTTAAAAACTTCAAAGGGTTAGTGCGTATTTAACGAATCAAAAGAAAAAAATGAATCCAAAACTGATTGCCTATCTGTTACTTATCATTTCCATAGTGTCCATTGTAATGTTGTTGGCTTTTATAATAGATGCTTTTTCGGTAGAAAAACTGCCCATACTTATCTTTGTCATTGCACCGGTTTTAGTGATTTATTATTTATTTATTACCCGTTTTGGAAAAGGTATTCAATAGCTTGAAATGTTCAAAAAAAGGGTAAATCAATTATTGATGATACAACTATGAAGGGTTTATCAAAATAATCACTCAATTCATTGAGAATCTAGTTATATTATAACTAGGATACATCGTTATTGTTTTCCATTTATTAACTATTCCACTTTCATGTTTTGCTCTGATCTTTTGTCCATTCAATTGATCTAGACGTCTTGACTTTGTTAGGTATCACAGGTTGAATGGTTCTTATATTAGATGTTGAAAGTGATCAATGAATATTTAAGGTTTCTTTAAACATTATCACAGCCATTTTTCAGATGAACGCGTTACCCATGTCATCATTCAATAGAGTTTCTTTAAGATGAGATTTATGATTGAGTGATTCCCAACTTAGAAAAAATAATCTTAATATTTCTAAATTTTTTTTGGTCAGTCTCAAGATATCATCATGGTTCGCCGCCGATGGTCAGGTTCAGTCTTACTTTTAATCTTTTAGATGATCTAGCTACATATTTAAATCATCATTACATCGATTCGGCTTTTATAACGGCTAGTGGATTTTTATTATTGACCAAATACCTTTTCTAAAAGAGCTGTAGTTCTATTAGCTTGATTGCTTCGTATTGCAGATTCCTCTACTGCAATCATTTTGAAGAGTCCAATAGTAGCCTCTTCAGTGGCATATTCGGCGAGATCGGGATTAACTTTTTTAGTAAAGGGTACTTTGTTGTAGATTTTCATTACGTCCCCCCAATATTTGGTAGTACTTGTTTGTTGAAGTGCATTTTCAATGATGGGCTTAAATTTAAGGATCAATTCACTTTTAGTTGTTTTTTGTAAATATTGAGTGGCGGCATCTTCTTCACCATTCACAAGAGCAATCGCATCTGATATTTCCATTGCTGTTATCGCTCCTATGAAAATATTTAGTGCTTCTTTTGAAGCCAACTCAGCACTTCTATTTATAAGTAAAATCACCTCATCACATTTTTTTTGTCCGCCAGGTACTTTTGCGAGTGTAGTTGATATTTGCTCGGCTTCTTTAGGAAATGGAATTTTGATTAATGTATTTTTAAAATATCCATCTTCTTTGTTAACCTTTTGAACTCCTTTTTCGATACCCTTTGAGAGGGCTTCTTTTAGTGCATTTGCTGCTTCTTCTACTGAAAAAGGAACCTCTTCGATATTAAGTTCGTCAAGGTTTGTCTCTTCAATAACTTCTTCAACAATATCTTTTAAAAACTTTAACTGTCCAAAGGAAGCTGTATTTAAAAGGCATATGAAGACTATGTTAAGGCTGATAATTTTTTTCATAATTTAATTTACTTAATTATTGATTTGAAAGAGCAACTAATTTGACGTAGAAAAAAATTATAACAGGCGATAATGTTATGATATTTTCACTTTTTTAGAGGGCAGTATCTTCATGAAAATTTTATTTGTCCGTTTTCAATTTAAATATTTTACTTTTGATACTCATAATATCCTTCGACAGGAATCATTACGTGATCATAACCTGTTCCCGCAAACATAACGTAAGGTGCACCTGAATTAAAATCAGTTGACATTCCCTTAAGGGTTGAAGGATCTTTTGGCATTAGCATTAAATGCGGACCTGATTCTATCCATTGACCTTCAGTTGCCGTCTCTTTAGTTTTAACAACAATGCCCCCATCATCATTGGGAGCTATCCTCATTCCAACAGAATTATCTTCACCCATGTCTCCATGAAGCATCCAAGCCCAACCATCGTGATCCATTTCTGGTGTTTTACCACTCATGTAAGCCATTGCCCATTTCATTGCTTGTGCATCTCCTACCATAGCCATAGCCTCATGGGCATCTTTCCAGCCATTTTCTGGATCAGCCATACCCCTAGGATTTGCAGCCATTGCTGTCCATCCATTCGTTCCTTCTCTTAAAATAGCACCATCAACATCCAAAACTGTACACTCAGAAGCAATAAATGAAGGAGCGGCTGTACTATAGGCCCATATTTTCCATTCAGCTGAGGTATGGGGACTGGTTGGTTCACCCAATTTTTTTTTTGCCATTTCTAGCTCAGCTATTACGACCGCTTCTGTGGGTGCTTCTGTGGGTTGACAGCTGAGGGTAATTAAAATAAATATCAAGACACTTAAAAATTTTTTCATAATGTTGTTTTTTTAAAGATAATTAAAATGAATCTAATAATTAGTTTTTTAGCCTAGTATAAAAATTCCTCTGTCTAAATTTTAGCTTAAAAAATCTTGAGTTTTTTCTATTAAAGTCACTATTCAGAAAAATAACTTGGGAAGTCTTTCTTAAGTAATTCTGTATACGCGTGATAGAGTACCGTCTTTCTGTGTGTACCGAATAAGGTCTGACTGAAAAACGTGAGAAAAGATTTTCCTTCTGACTTTGAGAATTCAAAATAGCCCTCATCAAGGAGTATTTTTAAGGCGAATAAAATTTCTGCAGTTGACTGGCATTTCTCTAGTTTTGACTGAATTTCTGTGACTGTTCCTTTTAACATTTTAGGTGCTACCGAAACAAAACCATCCTGGATCTCTTTTTCAATTAAATAATCATATTCAACTTCTTGAAGATGACTCAGTCGCCATTTTTCATATCTGACATCAGGAAGCTGGACCTTCATCAAATCACGACCTCTTTGTCGGAAGTCGTCCATATTTTTGATGTTTGCTAAATAGGAGACAACAGATTTTTGATAAAAATCAAAGGTCTTCCAGTCTTTACCTTCTTTAAAAACGAGAAAGTCTTCACTTCCATCTATTGAAATAACTATTTGAATACGCATTAATGACTTTTTCTTGTCTCCAAAGACTGACATAAAAATTAATAAATAAACAATTTAAATAAAAAATAATGTTTACTAAGAACACTTAATTTAATGCTATCGAGATGGATGATTAATGAATGAGACATTATATTATAAATGACTTAGTCTAATTAAATGATTTTGAGTTAATTGATATTTGATAACTTGAAAGAAATAAAAAATAGGTAAATCTTATGATTCGGATTTCTTAAAAGGAGAAGCATCCTGATGTAAGGTCATTGCTTTTTGAGCGAAGAGCACAGCTATAGAAAGTGAAATAAAAGCCATGATCCAGATTCCTGGCATGAACGAGGTAAGTAAAAAATAATCATAAAACCCATGAATTACGGTTGCGATGATAAACCCAATAATAGCAATCAAGGAGGTAAAGATCTTGGTGTTGAACTTGATGTCAGGTATGCCATCTCCATCAATATCTAAAGCTACTTTTTTCTCATTGAATTTTGCCTTCCCTAAGTAATAACCCATGATCACGGCAAAAGTGGCATGGGCAGGGACGGTAGAAAACATTCTCACAATACCAGTAGTAACACCACCTTGCATTACAAAAATAACATTTTCGATGGTGGCAAAACCCATGGCTACCATAACTGTGTAGACAATGCCATCAAAGGGTTCATTGAAATTATGATTCCGATAAAGGATGAATCTTACAAATGAAAATTTGAATATCTCTTCTACAAATGCGACAATGATAAATGCGAAAAATAATTCATCCCATAAATTATTAGGTTCCATCTGATGGTGTTCTACCAAGAAGTCTCCGGTATAATAAGAGAGTCCAAAGGTGAGAATTCCAAAAACAAAGCTTATGGCTAATAACCCAATGGGTTCTTTTTCGTGCTTGTCAGAGAAAAAAATAAAAATAATAATGATTAATCCTGGAAGTAGAGAGAGTGATAATAATCCGATTTCTTTCAGCATTTTTAATCTAATTTATGTGAGGAAATTAATCGAGCAATTTCAATGAGATCATGAACTCATCATAACTATCTCCACTAATGACGTCATAGGCGCGCGCCATTCCTATAGAGATGGTAGAAGGCAATAAGGAGAAAAGTACGATGCGCGTATCAATTTGTGCTCCGAAATTCACAAAAGCATCCGTCCAAATAGGGTCGTCGTAAGACTTGTCGAGTGGGTGGGGCATCTCTAGGATAAAATACTGTTGGTTTTTACCTCCCCCCGCTTCGTAATTTTGTGAATATAAAACGGAGGCAAATACAGAGGCTTGGGTCCAATTGGCAAACAGATTAAAGAAGCCCAATTTTTTATATCTAATGGGAGGAAGCAGTACATCGAGCATGAGCTTTCCAAAATCTTTCGATTCAATATAGCGATTGTCAGAATAGGTCAGACCTGGGAAAGCATAAGTACCTCGATATTGCTTCGAATTCCATGAATCTATGTAGTTATTACCGAAGGCAGCAAAACCATATCTAGTAAAGGGATTTAAATCATTATTAAAAGATTTGCCTAAAGCAGATCTCAACCAAATTGAGGTATGATTTATGGGTAACGGGATTCCCAAATCTAAGTTTCCGACTAAGCTTGGATAAATTTCACCTGCCGTATAAGCGGTGCTGGCTTCTAATGAGGCAGTGATACCTTTTTCATCATCTACTGCTCCAATTGAATTTTTAATATAACTATAACTTAGGCTCGAGTAGAAGTCAAAATATAAATTACCATCAAATCCATCGTAGGACAATTGCTGAAAGTCATTACTTTTTTCTAGACCATAAAAGCCGCTAAATCCTAAAGCCAAATCCAAAAAAATTGGCGCATTCCAAATCAGGGGAGTTCCCCAATCTATGCCGCCACTGATTCCTTTTCTAGATTGCTTGGTTGGGCCAAATAAATCATAAAAATTAGCTGGATTGTAGGCGAATCTATAGGAAAAATTCAAAGTAGAAAAATCTATGCTGGCATGGAAAACTTCATCATCAGCGAGAGTACTAGATTCGTAAGGGTCATTACTCAAAGAATTGAACCACTGGGTAGGCGTGTAAGCTAAGGATACGTTGAGCTCTGTGAATCCCAAAGGATCACTGAAATTAAATTTATAACCGACCCCCATAAAATTTTGATAGCCTACCAAGGTAGGATAAGCAGCGGTTAGTTTAAATTCTTTGCCACTTCTGTAAGTAGTTGTTTCAGAGGATATCGAATCATCTGAAACTTGGCCTTGACTTGGACGTTTGGTATACCATTCTCTTACAAAATCATGTGATTCAGCTGTTTGGGTTCCTAGGAAGTTGATGGATGAAAGTGCATCAACAGGTTCATTGGCAATAATGGATGGCTGAAATCCTTTACTTTTATATTCAAAAACGAATAAACGGCTACTATCCAATAAAACTGGCCTGAAGAATCCTGTTGCGGCATTACTCATAACCTCAACTCCTTCACCTTCACCATCAAAAGCGCTCAGATCAATACGGTAAACATTACTAATGCCTGAAAAATAGCTCGTACCGATGAGGTATTTGCCATCTTTGGTAAACCTGAAGCTTTGAGGAGAGGCATCATCAAAATCAAACAATACTCGAGATTTAGATTCAAAACCCGTAAAAGCATCGATCTCGTAGAGCATAAGTTTTTGAGTGCCTTTATAATCGCTCACTGCCGCACTTAAATATTTACCGTCAGGAGATATATCCATATCAAAAATATCGTATCCATATCGAAGCGTAACCATACCGTCGAAGGTCGAACTGTAGGGACGAGAGTGATTATCTATGGAATCATTTTCAATAATTCTAATAATGGTAGAAAATCCATTATCATGTTTGACCCCCCAAATAGATTTATCTACAGGATTCAAGGCCAAATCACCAAACCTGACATCTTCGTTTAAGAGTTTTACTTTTTTTGTTTTTAGATCAAAGCTATTCAAATCACGTTGAGTATTGTTGTCTGTGGTGAAATATATTTTATCACCTTCTTCATCATAAATAATGGAAGAAACGTAAAAAAGTGCAGCACCTTTGACGTCAGTAAGATGTTCAATATCACCATTTTCTAAATTAATAGCTCCTAAAAAGGGGACTTTGCCTGGATAATTGATGGCAACGTAAATTTTATTTCTTTTTTCATCAAAATGAGCATAAGAGACCGAACCTAGAATTTTTTCGGTAATCGATACTGCTTGGGTGATGGTATTTTCTTTAATCAATTTAATATTTTCTTGCTGAAATGTCTTTTCGAATGCCAACCAATCATCCCATCCTTTATTAATTGAAAAATCAAAAACTTGTTTAAACTGTTTTGAAAAAAAAGCGCTGCTGTTGTCTTCCCTTTTAACCCATTCTATGATCTTCTCCGGGCCGTATTGATTAGCCAAATAACCCATAAACCGAGTACCATAGAGATAAGAGTTAGTAACTCCTTGAAAATCACTATTGATACCTTCGGATTCTAGACCTTGTGCACTGTAAATTTCAGTATTCTCGATGACTTTCGTCCGAAAAAACATTTCGTCATAATTACCCATTGCACTTCCCTTTCCACCACTCATCCAAGTATCTACATAAGATGCGATACCTTCGTGATACCATCGGGGTGCATAAAATCTTGGAATGGTCAAGAAACTGTAAAACATAGAAATGGGATGATCACTGGTAGGCATTACCTTACCGAAAAATAGTTTTCGAAAAAGCTGGTCCCGTTTAGCGGTATTATCTAGAGCGGCCATATGCACTAACTCATGGTTCATTAACGAAAATACTCTTTCGCCAGCAGGAAATGTTTCAAAGGCATAACTGAAAGGAGATAATCCTATGTTGACTACATTAAAAGGTGCTGCGATCGTGGTTGCATTACCATAATCCCCAAAATCTTCAAGAACCACCGTAATCTCTCCCGTGGGCTCATAGTCAAATAGTCTTTTATGAAAATCTAAGGCGTTATCAAAGCATCGGACAGCATACGGCACGATAAAACTTTTTCGTGGATCGTAATGAATTATTTTAGCATTTTCTGACTGAAAGATTTCTTGGGCAGAAGCACCAAATGAGAGTGAGAAGAGGAATAACGAAAGGTATTTCATGGTTAAGCCGGTAATAGTGCCAAGTATTGACCAATAATCTGTTGATAAAAGAGGTATGACAACAGAATACAGGACAAAAAAATGGCCCAATTAATTTTAGGCCTTTGATATTAAAATTTCTATTGCACCATTTTTTGAAGGACACCTAATTGAGATGAGCGGACCACATTACCAAACGCTGGATTTTTAACAATATTTCTGAACGCTGGATTTTTGGCAATCTCCATGAACGCTGGATTTTTGGCTAAGGTTAGAAACGTGGGATTAGAAGCCAATTTTCTATATCTAGGATTATCAGAAAAATCCCCAGATTCTATGAGTTTCGAAAACTCATCATTTTGAGTTAGATCGAGAAAGTCAGTGTTTTTTGCTAATTCAGCAAAAGACTCTGAATCGATCATTTCAGTAAAGTTTTCGTCTTTCATTAAGGCTTGGAATTCATCGTTTTGAAGTAAAATTTGCACATTTTCTCCAACAAGTTCTACTTCCGTATCATCTTCAATTTTATATTTATTTGCTTTTTGAACTCCTTTTATTGCAGAACCCGTGGCATCTGAGGGTGGAAATCCAATTGTGATTTGGATAATATACAGACCTATAGCGATTGCAGCTAATACGAGTATGGTTAGAATTGGTTTTCTTATTTTCATAACAGTTTGATGAATGAATTAATATTCTTTTTGTGTATTCTTAGTAGAAAGCATTTTTTATTAGAAATCATTGTATTTATGTATACGTTTACCTTGGTTAAGGTAACCACTACTTTAAAAAAAAATATTTCAACATTTAAAATTACATATAATTAATATAAAATCATTCATTCATGATAAAAATAATTAACCATGAACGACGTCATAGATTGAGTCAAAAAAGAAGATAGCTTTCAGCAAGAGGGTTTATTTACATTGATTCACTTACCCGGTTTTTACCACAATTGATTTCTACGTAGGTAAATGTATCTTGTCAATTATTTTTACTCATTAGAGAGTCGTTTATTTTTTCATAATATTTGATATGACCTCTGTACTTGAGCCTTAAGGTTGAATCTGACAGAAAATGTGTCCTGATGATGTCATTTTCATAAATGACATACTGAAGACAAACCGTCTTCAGTATTGCTGAGGTTAAATTCGAATACTCAATTTTTTCTGTTTTTGATGTATATTGTAGAAAGACAAGCCTAAAAATGCTCATTGATAAAAATAATTTCATTTTTTTAGGGGTAACATTGATATAAAATTATTGAAGGATCAAACTAGTGCTGAAAGAAGGTGAGTTTAATTTATTTATTTTTTGATAAGGTATTAGTTTGACTAACAACATTCTAAAATAAGAAGATATGAAGAATAAGATTTGGGTATGGGTTCAAATTAGTTTGATTTTTGTGGGATGCAGTCTGTCAAATTTCAGTCGAATAGAAGATGTGATAGCTCAAAACCGAAAAAAGTGGGAGCGTCAAAAAATAGTTCACTATCAGATTACACAGAAGTTGAGTTGCTTCTGTCCTCCCACAACGCGTAAGCCGAAAATTATTGAAATCAATCACGGAAACATAGTGGCCATTGATGGTATTGAAACTTCAAATGGGAATAATATGGGTAAAACCTTTTCTGAATTTTTTGAGTGGATAGAGGAGAAAAAAGCTAGAGATCCATTTATATCCGAATATACTTTTGACCCAAAATATGGCTTTCCCAATATGATATATTTTAATATGAGAGAAAATATGAAGGATGAGGAGTTAAGGTATGTGCTAACAGATTTTAAAATTTTAGATTGAGCGATTTTATCTCTAACTAAAGCTCCAAATCATTAGGTCTTGAGTGTTTCCATCTTTTGTGGGACCATAGATAATAAGCGGGAACTTCCCTGATCTGTGCTTCCAACATATCCTTGTAAGATTCCATTATAAAATTATTTTTTTCTAGGGTGGGCTCCTCACTGATAAGATTGAATTCGGTTTCGTAATAACCCCTTCTGATTTTTTTAATTTTACCGAAAACTACAGCTTCATTATTTTTTTTAGCAAACTTTTCAGCACCGTTTTGAAATCCAGTATCTTGGTTTAAAAATTGAGTCCAATAAGCTTTATGAGGTTTTCTCGGCCATTGATCTGAGCCGTAAATGGTACATAGCAATGGATTATTTTCTTCTTTAGTATGAGATAATATTTTTTTAATACTCACCATTTGAAGACCAAATCGGCTTCTACTTTGTTTCATTTTGTCTTCCCAAAACAAATTTCTTAAAGGGGTATAAAAAGCTTTGCATTGATAGGGTAATGCATTGTTTATGGTAATGGCCAATAGCTCCCAATTTCCATAATGTCCTCCCATTAAGGTAATATTTTTTTGCTTTGATGAGAGCTGCTTTAAGAGTTCTACATTTTTGTAAACCATACGTTCTTGAGCGCTTTTTTCACTAAGTGTAAATAGCTTAAGACTTTCTACAACGAGGTCGCAAAAATGTCGATAAAAATCAACACGTATTTTTTTACATGCTTTTACCGAATGCTGTGGAAAGGAATTTTTAATATTATGATACACCGTATTCCTTCTGTACCTGACTAAGTAAAATAAAATAATGAAAAGAATATCTGATATGCGATAAATCAAGAAAAAAGGAATCCTGGAAATGGGATAGACTAAACCAAAATATAATATTTTTTGTATCAATGCAATGTATATAAGTACTCAAAATTACCTTTTTAAGGTTGTTTCAAGCAGTAATAATAAAATGGGACGCTCCCAAGATCTATCTCTCTTAATTGAGTGGCACTTAGTTATGAAGATTCATATGGACAAAATGAATGTGTCTTGATTTACCCTTTATTCATATAAATGAAGCATGTTTTCAAATGTTTTATTGAGTGACTTTTCCTGCAACACCATAAAATTCACCTCCATTTATCCAAGGAAGGTCGGCTGTGACATGGTAATGATAGATGCCTTCTGGAAAATGGGCAGTCACACTGGTGTGACCATGATAATCGTCAAGATCATCATTGGTTAAGGTGACTCCACTTTCTACAGGGCCATAAACAGGGAAACCATCCAGTAAAAGGCCTAAGAAAGTACTGTCGCCTTTGATTTCTGTAAGCCATGTAGGCTCTGTATGATAATGATAGGAGCCGGTATTCGTTGGATGTCCTTCATATTGATCAAAAGTGTTGAGTTCTTCTAATATATCATCTCCTGGTGCTGCCACTTGGTTGTAAAACACCACACTATTGATAGATACACCCATGGGGCCGAAAGGAGTTCCTTCATTATTTGTAGACATTTCAGGGAATCTAGGTAGGGTGAAGGTATAACTCATCGGAGCAATTGTATTTGGATTTTTATAGAAATCTTCATTGTCGTCTTCATTATAGTCCTCATACAGAGCATTAGTTGTTTCATAATACATACTCTTATGATCAGGCTCACTGCTTGCCGTGATTGTAAGGCTCGTTTCTCCTACAACAACAACTACGGATTCATCATAAAAAAGGCAAGCAATGACGGCAAGGTCATTGGCCGCAGAAGATGCCAAGCATTCTACCGTACTGGAGTCCGTGGCAGTGGTGACTTGACTGCCTTGAATGGTGACGGTATCTGGAGCATTGTCATCATCGCCACAATTAGATAGCATGATACTGCTGAAAATCAGTGAAGCGAGCAGTATTAATTTGTTCATTTTCATAGCTTTGTTTACAATGGTGGTTAAATAATACTCTTGATTTAATACAAATCTATACATAAAGGTATTTCCTTGAAACAGAATTGAGCTAAAAATAAACCCTACTGCTTGAGTAAGGGTTATTTAAAAAAAGTAATGAGTATTTTTTGTATGTCTCTTGAGTGGCTTATTCAATCTGCTTTTGTATTGAACAAAAACTGCTATCATTAAAGCCCTTTTTTAGAGGTATTATTTTAAATCATTTAATGAATGCATTGAAAAATTACAGACTAGTAATGGATTAACGGATGGCTGTATAAAGGGATAAGTTGATTATTATAATCAGTACCATTACTGCTTTTTTTACTAAATGAACGATCTACTCAGAGCTCAATTTAGATGCTGGTGATGGTTAAGTAATAGACATATTATCATCATTCTAAAATAGACTTAATGTCTTCTATGAGTCGTTTCGTTTCCAAGGATAGGGTGCCATTGTAAACTCCTCTTATTCGTCTGTGTTGATCGATGAGTACTAAATTTTCAGTATGTAAAAAATCATCATCTTCTGTCACGTTTTTTCCAAAGCCCTCATCGGCATAATAGGAGTTTCTAGCGAGTTCGTAGATCTCTTTTTTATCTCCTGTGAGTAGAAACCAGTTTTCAGCATTTATTCCATTAAAATCCGCATATTCTCTAAGTCTACCCACTGAGTCTACCCACGGCATGACGGTATGAGAAAGAATTTTGACATTAGGGTTAGATTTAAAGGTATCTTGAACTTTTAGTAAATTCCCCGTCATTAAAGGGCATACATTTGGGCAAATGGAAAAAAAGAAATTGGCGACATAAAGTTTACCATCCATATCATCTTGTGTGATCCAATTTCCTTTTTGGTTCTGAAATTTAAAATCAGCAATAGTGTGGATGTCATCGAATGCCCCATCAGTCTTTTCGATCCATTCAGGTGTGAATGTGGGTTCAATATAGAAGGGTAGTTCTATTTCCGAAATTTCCAAGTCTTCATTTACTATTCTTTGCCTGCTGAAAGCAATCAATCCCATACAGAGCATCAGCCAAATTATTTTTTTCATTTACTTACCCTTATAAGGATCTAATATTTGTTTTTTTGTATCAATCTTTGTGCATCGCTTCATACCCATCAGTCCATATTTTTTTCCATTTTCTCGGATGACGAAATTAGCTCTGATTTTACCATCTCTGCGCCAAACTTTCTGTGAACCCATGGGCTGACCATTGGCATAGTTTCGATCTTGCAAGGGTGAGCCATCTTGATACCATTCCTTATGATTACCCACGTTCATGCCATTTTTAAAATGGTATTCAAATTTGAGTGAACCATCGGGATACCAGCCTAAATGGGTTCCATGCTTTTTGCCATGAAGGTAGGGTCGATGGTGTCTTTTTGTGCCGTCACCATAATAGCCCAACATCTCACCCTCTTGTAATCCTTCATAAAATGGGATCTTATTTAGAACTACATTTTTTTCATTTTTTTGAACTACATAGCCTGAAAATAACTTATCTTGATAGCGTCGCTTACCCTTTTGATCCCAACTCAAGTTCAAGTCCTTTTTATCAATTTCTATTTTGGGAATTTTAGGCCCAAATACAGACCCTATTTCGCAGCTTGAAAAGGCGCATAAAATTATTAAAAGGTGCCTAAACTTCATGTTGTCAAAAATAGTCAAATTATTATTTACAAATAATTTTTTTTTAAATTAGGCACATAATGAGGGTTAAAGAACTGACTTACTTCAAATTTTAATTACCTGTCTTTATAAAAAGAGTGATGCCCTTTTGATTATAATTTTCTCGAGATAATATGTTTAATATAACAAACAAGAAAGGCTGTGTTACTTTATAAATTGATCTTTAGTTTATTTTTTTCCCTTATGATGACCCATCCATCTTTAGTCAGTACTCCTTTGGAAAATTATGAGGAAACTGTTCTTGGAGATCAGAAAATCATAAAAATGCGAGCGATTGCTTCAGGTAATTATGCTATGGGCAGTATGGATGGAGGATTTCAAAATAAAGGGGTCCAAAGCCCACAATATGAGGTTTATGTAGATGCTTTCTGGATGAGCGAGAAGGAAATTTCATGGGAAATTTATCAAGAATTTTTATATAGAGAAAAAGATCATATCAGGGCAGATGATTATGGAGATTTAGTATTGGAGATTGATGGTCTTTCTGCTGCTACCATGCCTTATGTTAATTTCAATGTAACAAATCATCCTGTTATTGACGTGACACAATATGCAGCTTCTATGTTCTGTAAATGGCTTTCTGCAAAAACAGGGAGGTTCTATCGTTTACCCACTGAGGCAGAATGGGAATATGCCTGTCGTGCAGGGACCACAGAACCTTACTCTTTTGACCCAAATTTAATAGATGATTATGCCTGGTATGCAGATAATAGTCAGGGTACTTTTCATCCGAGTGGTTTGAAAAAGCCGAATTCATTTGGGTTATATGATATGCATGGCAACGTTGCTGAATGGGTATTGGACCATTATGATCCCAAGGGGTATGACACTGCATTAGATAGTGGTCATTTTTTTTTAAGAAAGGAGAGCCTTTACCCGAGAGTATTTAGAGGCGGGTCATGGCGAGATCCCAAAGAAGCTCTTCGTTCTTCGGAAAGAGATTACTCAAGTCCAAAACTAAAGCAGCGAGATCCCCAATTGCCTAAGAGCTTATGGTGGCATACCGATGCCCCTCACATCGGCTTTAGAGTAGTGAGATCAAATAAAATCCTTAATTTAGATGAAATGAATTTGTATTGGGGTAACCCCATTAAAGAATATTAATCCTAAATAGAATGAAGAGAGCACAGACAAATGAAGCAAGAAGGAAATTTTTAAGGAAAACTGTGGCTTATACAGGAGCAGGCTTATTGGCCTCTAAGCTACCTACTCAGGCCCACGCCTATGTGGCAGGAGTAGGTGAAATCAGCGTGGCCTTGGTGGGTTGTGGGGGTAGAGGAACGGGTGCTGCTGCACAAGCTATACAAGCAGATCCCGCAGTAAGGTTAGTGGCTATGGCAGATGTTTTTGACGATCAGTTGCAAAATAGTTTCAAAGGATTGTCCATGAAGCTTGCTGATTCTGGTCAAATTAAAGTAAGTCCAGAAACAATGTTTGTTGGATTTGATGCTTATAAAAAAGCCATTGATAGGGCAGATGTTGTTATTTTGACTACGCCTCCAGGGTTTAGGCCTGTGCATTTCGAATATGCTGTCAATCAAGGTAAACATGTTTTTATGGAAAAACCTTTGGCCACAGATGTGATAGGCATAAAGAGAATATTAGCTGCAGGGAAATTAGCCAAACAAAAAAAATTAAATGTGATTGTCGGTCTTCAGCGACATTATCAAAAAAATTATTTGACCGCACATGAATTGGTGCAAAAAGGAAAAATAGGTGATATTGTCTCTGGACAAGTATATTGGAATAGCCCAGGTGTATGGGTACGTAAAAGGCAATATCAGCAAACAGAATTAGAATATCAGATGCGCAATTGGTATTATTTTAACTGGATTTGTGGGGATCATATCTTGGAGCAACACATACACAACATAGATGTAGCTAATTGGTTTATTGGATCGATCCCTTTAAGTGCACAAGGAATGGGTGGCCGAGAGACGAGAAAAGGGCGAGATCATGGACATATTTTTGATCACCATTTCGTAGAGTTCACTTATCCTGAAGGTCAAATAATATCCAGCCAATGTAGGCATCAAAGGGGATGTATGAATCGAGTGGAAGAAGTTTTTCAAGGGACCAAGGGGCATTTGCGGATAAATAGTGAAAATTTTGCTTCAATTAATTCAAATAACGGAAAATCAATTTATCAACATGTAGATCAAGGTGATGTGAATCCCTATCAGCAAGAGCATAATTTATTGTTTACAGCAATTAAATCAGGGACATATCAGTTTGACGATGTACCTAATGGAGCCAACAGTACCATGACCGCAATTCTAGGAAGAATGGCTACTTATTCAGGTCAAGTTTTGACCTGGGACCAAGCGATGGCATCAGATCTTAAGTTGGTGCCAGATTTGAACTCATTCAATGACCTAGCCCCAGTAGTCCCCAATACAGAAGGTCACTATCCAGTTCCTGTTCCAGGCGTCACTACATTCATCTAAAATATTTCTAAAATGTCAAGAAGAACATTCTTAAAAAATGGTGTAGCGGCAGCTGTATTGCCTTTATTTGGTTTCCAGAATATGGATAGAGATCATTTGGGGGGTCTAGATCATTCGCGGTTTAACCTTAATTATGCCCCACATTTCGGAATGTTCAAATCACATGCAGGTGAAGATTTGATCTCTCAATTGGATTTTATGGCTGAGTACGGATTTAAATCTTTTGAAGACAATGAAATGCGAATGCGTTCAAAGGCTACTCAAAATCAAATAGCCGAGACTATAATAAAAAATGGAATGACTATGGGTGTATTCGTTGGTCATAAAATTTATTGGGATCAACCCAATCTCACGAATGGCAATACAGATCTAAGAGATGAGTTTTTGGCAGATATTAAGTCCTCGATTGAAGTAGCCAAGCGAGTAAATGCTAAATGGATGACCGTAGTCCCCGGTTATGTTGATTTGAAACTTCAAGAAGGATATCAAACGGCCCACCTTATTGAAGCACTACGCAGAGCTTGTGATCTACTAGAGCCCGAGGGCTTGGTAATGGTATTGGAGCCACTTAATCCTCGCGACCATGCGGGTCAATTTCTTTCCAAAATTCCGCAAGCTTATGAGATCTGTCGGGCTGTTGACAGTCCATCATGTAAGATTTTATTTGACATTTATCATCAGCAAATCACTGAAGGTAATATCATTCCAAATATTGACCATTCATGGTCAGAAATTGCTTATTTTCAGATTGGAGATAACCCTGGTCGTAACGAACCGACCACAGGAGAGTTAAACTATCAAAACATTTTTGAGCACATTCATGCCAAAGGATATCAGGGAATCCTTGGAATGGAGCATGGTAATTCCGAGGGAGGAAAACGAGGAGAATTAGCCGTCATAGCTGCTTATCGTAAAGTTGATAATTTCCTTTAATCTCTGACCAACCTTCCTTCTTAGAAGTCTATCTTTGCTGTTATGAATAAAATTACGGCGGCTGACCTTTGGGAGGCCAGAAAAGACTGTGTTATTTTAGATGTACGCTCACCTGGGGAATTTCTTAAAGGACATATTCCAGGCGCATCTAATTTGCCTATTTTTTCTGATGAAGAGAGAGCGCGGGTGGGAACGCTGTACAAACAAACGAGTAGGGAAGTGGCATTTCTTGAAGGTTTAGATTTCATAGGTCCAAAACTAAGATTTTTCATAGAGGAGACGACAAGATTGGCTCCTGATAAAAAAATATTGATTCATTGCTGGAGAGGAGGACTGCGCAGTCAAAGTATAGCCGTCTTACTGGAAGCGGCTGGTTTTTCATGTCAATTATTGGAAGGTGGATACAAATCCTACCGTACGCATTGCCGGGAGGTCCTCATGGCTGAGGATGCCCATCTGATCTTGTTAGGGGGCAAAACAGGGAGCGGTAAAACGGACATATTGAATGAACTGATGGATCTTCAAGAACAGGTCATCGACTTAGAGGGCCTGGCCCATCACAAAGGTTCTGTTTTTGGTATGTTGGGACAAGAACCACAACCAACCAAAGAGCAGTTTGAGAATAATCTTTACGAATGTTTTTCTTCTTTTGATCTTAAAAAACGTATTTGGCTTGAAAGTGAGAGTCAATCTATCGGACAAGCTTTTATTCCCGATGCGGTGTTCAAAAAATTTCGGAACTCCCCTATTTTTGTCGTAGAACGTACCTTTGATCAGCGGATCCATCGACTTGTCAATGATTATGGCCAATTTCAAAAGAAAGAGCTCATCCATGCTTTTAAGAAGATTGAGAAAAGGTTGGGAGGACAGCATCTAAAAGCTGCCTTAGAAGCGATTAAGGTTGGTGATGGTGAAGAGGCCTGTGCCATTGCGCTGGGATATTATGATAAGGCTTATGAGAGATCTACCATAGACAATGGCTTTACCTTGGCGACTTCGATCAGCACCTTGAAAATGACAGACCAACAAATAGCTCAAAAACTGATACTTACTGCCAAAAAAAATGGATTATAAATTAACGAAATACAGTCATGGTGCCGGCTGTGGTTGTAAAATAGCCCCACAAGTATTGGATGATATATTAGGGCAAAATAGAGAGAATCTTTTCCCTAATTTATTGGTTGGAAATCAAGAAAGGGATGATGCTGCAGTATTTGATTTAGGTGATGGTACGGCGGTAATTAGTACCACGGACTTTTTTATGCCCATCGTAGATGATCCATATGATTTTGGAAGAATTGCAGCAGTAAATGCAATGAGTGATATTTATGCCATGGGGGGTAATCCTTTGATGGCCATAGCAATTTTGGGTTGGCCCATCAATGAAATACCGGCCTCTGTTGCCCATCAAGTCATTGAAGGGGCTCGATTTGTCTGTAAGCAGGCACATATACCTTTGGCAGGAGGGCACAGCATAGATAGTTCTGAGCCTATTTTTGGTTTAGCTGTGACGGGTAAAGTAGCGGTCAAAAACTTAAAAAAGAACAAAGGGGCAAGGCCTGGAGATATACTCTTTTTAACCAAGCCCCTAGGGGTAGGCATCATTACTACTGCTATTAAGCAAAATCTATTGATCGAAGAGGGTGCCGCGTTGGCCCTGGCGTCCATGACCCAACTCAATGATGTTGGGGCCATGTTGGCCACATTAAAGGGTGTTCATGCCATGACCGATGTGACGGGATTTGGTTTGTTGGGTCATTTAATTGAGATGTGTGAGGCGTCAGAGATCAGTGCAGAAATTAATTTTGAGGTAATACCTCAATTGCCGCATCTACAATCTTATCTTAACCAAGGATCCTATCCTGGTGGAACGACTAGAAATTGGGAGAGCTATGGTGAGAAAGTTGAGTTAAAAAATAAAAATCAACGGCTCATTTTAGCTGATCCGCAGACCAGCGGTGGACTTTTGGTCGCTGTAGCCCCAGAAAGCACAACTGATTTTTTAAAGTTGGTCAAAACCGTGGGTTTAGAACTGGCGGCTATAGGTACTATGCAACAGGGAAAGTCAAAAAAGGTGTATGTGAAGTAATAATCTTTCCATCTCTTTTTTTTAGAGGGTTTTTATGACTTTCCCTAGCAAATTCAAATTTTTCCATGGTATCATTTCTGGTGGCCACCTTTTGAAAGATTTAGGTATTAATCTACCTCTGCGTTTTGTCAATCCTTTTTTTTTAATTCTGATTACTAAGGAATCCTGCGAATCCCTTAAATGACCACCTGAATGAAACCCTAGCCATTTAAAACAGCCAAGATGCGATCAGGCGTAAAAGGCAAATGTCTTAAATGTTTACCTGTCAGTTTTAGAAAAGCATTGGCAATTGCACCGGCCATCATGGGTGTGGCGGTTTCACCGATACTTTCTGGCTTTTCGCTGGAAGGGATAAATGGAGTTTCAATGCTGTCTGGAACCTCTTGTATTATAACCTAAGGAATAATAGTGAAAATTGGATTGCTGTATTTGTCCATCCACAATGGTTATTTGTTCTTTGAGTACGCTGCTCATGTCCATGATGATGCCTCCTTCCATTTGGGCCTTGACATTGTTGGGTTGAATGATCATACCCACATCTAAGGCAATCCAGAAATGATGTGCTTTAATGGTGCCCGTCAGTCTCAAATCTTCGCGAAGTACCCAAAGCAAGGAGGTTCCTGCGGCTACTTCGACGTCATAAGATGTTTTATTGATGTTTAGTGTATGCTTAGGCATAGCCATATATTTTCAATCAATTTATTAAATATATATGGCTATTAATGCATGTATATGTCAATTTTTTTTGATTATTCTCAGACCTGATATGATCAATGGATAGCGGGTGTACACCTTGAAATTGCAAGAAGCACAAGCTATTTAATCAATACTTTATGGCAAATAAAAAGATAGTCGCATTTACTTTTATCTATTGATTTGGGTACGGTTATTTACCTGGAGCATAATAAAAATCAGGATAGTAAATACATATAAAGCTAATATATTATACCATGAAAACCTTTGGAAAAAATCAGAAGCGCTGAACTGAAGAATCCAAGAAGTGCAGAAGAAGGGTTAGGAAAAGTTATTTAATTCATTTCTGTAAAGCTTTTCAAGTGTATCTTTCAAGCTGTCTACATCTAGGCCCTCTGATGAAAAGGGGTCTAAAATACTATATCTTAAATGATTTCCTAGTTTAAGTGGAAAATTACCATTTTCAAAAATTTCATAGTTATTGTGTACCACAAAGGGGACGATAAGCGCGTCAGGCATGGCATCAATCAATGCTTTGAGACCCCCCATTTTGAATGGACTTAGGTTAGCACTATTGCTTCGTGTACCTTCTGGGAAAATAACAATGGCATGGTTTTTTTTATTGATTTGATGACCATATTGAGATATCTGAGCAATCGCGTTATTTCCAGAATTCCTATCGATGAGCAAAGAGCCTCCCTTTCGCAGATTAAAGGAAATGCTCGGAATACCACGACCCAGTTCTTTTTTCGAAATGAATTTGGTATGCTGATGCCTGAAATACCATATAAGTGGGGGTAAATCCATCATATTTTGATGATTAGACACGACGATAATGGATTGATCTGTTGGAATTTTCTCCATACCAAGGATCTGATGTCGAGTCAATAGCAGGCCTTGAATCAACATTAGCAATCTGTTCAGATAAATCACACTCCATCTATGTGCCTCATAACCCATCAGATAATAGCAAAAGTATTGGATGAGGTGAAAGAAGAATAAGAGCAGAAAGAAAAAGCTGTAGTACAGGATACTAAGGAATATGGATTTTATTTTTTTGATAACTTTTTATTCAAAATTAAAGGTTTTTAAAAAACTAATCGAATATCAACTGTAATTAATATTGGCAGGCTTCTTTAAAGCAGATATCAAAAATAATAGCATGTTTTAGAGTAGATGAATTTTTTACTCTTAATTTTGAACAGAGTCATGGATGAAATAATCTAAAATTAATATGTTTAAAACGATCGTTTTATGCGCTAGCCTAGTTTTTTCACAGGTGGTTTTAGCTCAATCGCTGATTGATGAAAAGGCATCGAAGAAAACAAATAATTTATATCAAAATCTGAAGAATTCTGCACAGAAAAATGTCTTTATCGGTCATCAAGATGATATGGCCTATGGCGTTAAATGGCAGGCAAAAAAAGGAAGATCAGATGTGAGAGAAACCGTAGGGTCTTATCCGGCGATGCATGGATGGACCATTGATTTCTCAGAGAATATTTACAATAACGATTCGATCAAGTATGATCAAATGAAACTTTGGATGAGGGAAGTATATTCGAGAGGTGGCATCAATGCTTTGTCCTGGCGTCCGACCTATTCAGATACCCAAAAAAACCCTTTTATATCTAATATGGAGCCAGCTAATGTATTACTTGGAGCCTCTTTGCATCAGGAATACGTGACACTCTTGAATCAATTGGCTCTTTTTCTTTCGCAGCTCAACATGCCGGTCATATTAAGGCTTTTTGATCAGCACAATACTCGAGAGGTTTGGTGGGGAAATGGAACTGAAGCATCTTTCGTTTCCCTCTGGAGATTTACCGTTGATTATCTCAAAGAGGTGAAGAAGGTGCACAATATAATTTACGCTTATTCACCCAATCGATCTTTTATGGAGAAATCAAATATGGATAAGGATTATTTTTATGGTTATCCTGGAGATGATTATGTGGATGTTTTTGGATTGGTAAATTATATTGAATTTGAGGATACAGAGGCAAAGCGTCAAATCGCATCAAATAAGTTCAAGAATGATTTAATGTATCTGGATTATTTAGCTCATCAGAAAAATAAATTAGCGGCAATTACTGAAACAGGTCAAAATGGACTGATGGATTCCCTCTGGTTTTCTCAAACTTTGTTGACCAGTTTTGAAGCCTTGGATCATGGAGCCCTAAGCTGGGTGACATTAGGTCCAAATAAGGACAGTACACATTATTATATTCCTTTTGACGAACACCCTGCGGCAGCTGATTTTAGAGAATTCAGAAAAAATCAACTCACAATTTTTGAAAATGATCTTGATGAAATATATAAATGATGCTATCAGATAACAAACTAGAGAAAGAAATTTGAATGTATTGAGAGAGGCCAGCTTTATGATGGATTTCATAGACCCTTATGAAAATCGCATATGTTTTCAAAATTAAATCAGTAATCTGAAGGGTGTGGAATAAAAAGTTTAATATAAACTAAAATGGACTGATTTTTGAAGTTTAGGGGAAGCAGGTTTTTTGCAAAAATTACCGAAAACAAGAATTAGAGTAATAGGTTTAATCCCGCAAACCATTTAATTTTAAGGGTTAGAATGATATGATGAATAAAATGATAGGAAATTTATTTAAGACATATGTGGTCATGATGCTGCTTTCGTTGACCTTTTACAGTTGTGCCCAAAAAACAGAAGAGCGTATCGGACATGAAATTACTATTGAAGTGGTGGGCATAAAAGATTCCTCCACGATTGTAGGATATCATTTTGGGAACCAACGATTAATTCTAGATTCTGCTGAAATCATCAATGATAAGCTTCAACTAAAAGGAGAATACACTTTAGAAAAAGGTGTATATTTTCTTTATTCTCCAAATTTTTATTTTGAATTTATTGTTAGTGATCAATTTTTTGAGATGAAGATCAACTCAGAGTTAGGGTACAAGGACATAGAAATCTCTGGATCAGAGGACAATGAATTGTTTGCCCAATTTCAAAACAAAATGGCTGAGATTCAAAAGCAACAATCTGAATTATCAGGACGCTTAACCACTGCGTCAGCTGCTGATTCTATTTCAATTACCCAAGAATTAGAGGGAATAAGTTTGAGTGCAAAGGAATTTCGTGAGTCATTAATCTCAGATAATCCTGATTTATTTTTCATCTCTTTTTTAAAGATTGTTGAAGGGGTAACGATTCCTGATTTCGAGAAAATAGAAGACCTCCAAGCTCGCAAAATTGCATCTTTTAAATACTACAGGGATCATTATTTTGATGTATTAGACGATGCACCCAGTATGATGAGGACTCCTGTTTTTCATGGTTATGTGATGAAGTATTTTGATGATTTGGTCATCCGACAAGCAGATTCTGTCAATATCGAGATTAAAGACTGGTTAGATAAATTTGAAGGTCATCCACAGGCGTTCAGGTATTGGCTGATGACCCTATATACCAAATATCAAGAGTCGAAAATCATGGGAATGGATGGGGTCACTGTATTTTTATCTGATGAGTATTTTTTGACGGATAAAGTTGATTTTATGGATGAAGATCAGAAGCTAGAAATAGAAGAAGAGTTAAAGTTTATCCGACCTAATCTGATTGGAAAAATGGCACCATTGATGAACTTATTAGATACCGCAATGCAGCCATTTTCTTTGAATCAATTGAATGAAAAGTATTTAATTTATTTTTTTTATGACCCAGATTGTGGTCATTGTAAAAAGAAGGTGCCCATATTAAAAGAGGTCTATACTGATTTGAAGAAAGCAGGAGCTGAGGTGATTGCTATTTGTACCATTACAGATACAGACAAATGGAAAAAATTTATCAAAGAACAAAAGCTAGATTGGTTGAATCTCGGGGATCCGCTGTATCAGAATAATTTCAGAATGGAATACAATGTGAGAACGACACCTCAGCTTTACGTGTTAAATCAGGAAAGAAAAATAATAGCCAAAAAAATAGATGTAGAGCAGGTACTCGATTTTATTCAAAATTATGAAATTCTTGATCAAAACCGAGCTCAATAATCGATGAAATGAATGATATTGTATCTAATGTTAAATACTGATCTTTGAGTAAACGGGTACTTTATTAGTGCGGTCTCATCACGGCTCTCTTTTTGGATTTGACACTGCAGTCATATCTGTTGCTGAAAAGCTGTTCAAATCATTTGGAATCTTAGTGCATTAAAACATAGTTTTACAGTTTCTATTGCTTTAATAGGTACCGTCTTAGGGCCCTTTTCGGTGGAATCCCTTTTGACAAATATGGGAGAAAGAAGACTTTAATCGGTATCGGTTATCTCTATTTTATATGCCTTAGGATCTTCATATTTTCCTATTTTTTGATGGATTGATGAGATCGGCTTGGAGCTTCGTCAATCGTAGCCCCCCTTTACATTTCAGAAATTGCACCGGCCAAAGTCAGAGGGAGACTGGTGGCCATGTTTCAATTCAATATTTTTTTAGGGATATTAATTACTTTTTTATCAAACTACATCCTTATGGATTTTGATGGTGAAAATAATTGGTGATGAATATTGGGTGTCGAAATTTTACCCTAGCTTGTTTTCATTTTATTAATGTTCACGATTCCCAAGTGCCCTAGTTGGTTAATCTTGAAAAGAGGGTATGTAGCTTAGGCGAGGTGTTTTTTTGAGCGCATTGAATCAGAAAGTATTGAAGAAAAAATTGCTGATATCCAAGCGACCATAGGCCAAAATAATTTCCAAAAAGCCCGATATAGTCATTATAAAATTGCTTTTTTTCTGATTATTATATTAGCTATTTTAATCAATTTTCTGGGATCAGTGCCATTATTTATTATGCATCTAGAATATTTGATATGGCAGGACTGGATAAATCTGCAGCACTTCTTTCTTCAGTGGGGCGTAGGAACAACCAATTTCATATTTACGATGTTGACTATTTTCTTTATAGATAAATTAGGTAGAAGATTGTTGATGCATATCTAATCAGTCGGCCTCATTGTTGAGCTTCTTATGGTTATTTTTTCATTTTACTTAGAAAATGAGCAGATGGCAAGAGTACCCATTAATCTATTTTTAATATATTGGTTTTTTTGCATTTTCTAAGGGAGCAGTCATTTGGGTATTCATTGTGGAGATCTTACCCAATGACCCAATGACCCAATGACCTAATGCTAATTGGACAATCGGTAGGGAGTTTTACCCACTGGATTATGGCTGAAATCATCGCCGCTATTTTTCCAGCTTTGACCACTGTTGCGATTCCTGGAAATACCTTTGCCTTACTCGCCACGATGATGATATTTCAATGGATATTTATTTTTGTCTGGATGCCAGAAACGAAAGGATGTACTCTAGAAAGTTTGGGACAATCTCTTTGAGGTACTTCTCCTAAGAGTTACCCATTAGGATAGTTATATTTAATAATATTCAAGTCGTTAAGCCTAGCCTCACCCATGAATAGCTAGTTATTTTGACAAATGAATCTCTCGAAGCGAGTCAATTTCTAGTGCTCTATTAAATAATTTCACATATCGGATCCCCTCAATGGGGTCCTTAACAAATGGTTCGGGATGCATTGAAAAGTGATTAGATTTATTTTTGGACAATAGCTTTTTGAGTCCTGTTGATAACTTGCTGCGCATCATTAAATTAAATATTTCGAAGTATAATTAGTAGGATAAAACAGTTTTTGCTGAAATCTTTTATCCTTGATTACTTTTTGTAACTATTGATAAAACACATAAATAGCTTAAACAGTTGGAACTGATAACTATATAATCAGAAATGGAATAGAGATGAATGATTTACCACATATGTTCAATGTTATAAATAATCTTGATGTAGGTCCATAATAGCGAAATATAACCAATAGGATGGTCCAAAAAATCTATAAAAATAATTTTTTGCACCCACACTGACTATTAAATCTTCATCAGGGTTGATATAAAGGTGATAGCCTGTTTGACCTGGAATATAAAAAGTTCGCTCGCTGTTATAAGGCGCGTTGCCTTGGTCCTCTGTAAACTGAAACCAGAGATAGCCTAAACTATAAGAATAACTGGGTTGATATTGGATGTTAGTAGATTCATTAATCCAATCATCAGATAGAATTACTTGATTTTTCCAAACTCCGTTTTTGAGTAATAGATATCCAATTTTTGTGAAATCTAGTTGCGTAAGGTAGAGACCGTTGGTTGCATTTGTAGTACCTGATGGATCAGTAGTCCAAAGCCATCCCTCAATTTCTAAGGCTTTGAACAGTCTTCGGTCGATGTATGAAGAAAGGGTTTCATTAGTCAGATTTTGAATGATTTTTGAGAGGATCATACTGGCTCCTGAATTGAAATTATATCGCCCTCCAGGAATGGCATCTAATGGTTTTTTAAGCAGGTTTTTAACCCAATCATTGCTATTCATCATTTCCTCGAGATCATTTTCTGAGACGATTTCGTTCCAAGACAAACCACTGCGATGGGTGAGAAGTTGACGAATCGTAATTGTTTTTTTTAGTGAATCATTGGACAGTTCATTTTCATATTCGGGAAGTAAATCTGCTATGGGAGTTTCAATTGAAATTAAATAACCATCATCAATCGCCATTCCAATGGCGATTGAAGCTAAAATATTGGTGGCATTATCGATATTATTGAGATCTTCTCTTTGCTGATCTAAATAATAGTTTTCAAAAATAAGTTTGTCATCTTTGATAATGACCAATGCATGTATATTTCTGTATTCATCATTGAGAATGGCCTCATTTAGATTTAAAAAATCCTTATCAATGAGGCTAAATTGATGTGGCAATGCATAATTCCAAGTCTGTTGATCGGGCTCTAGGTTTTCATTTGTAAATACACATGAGCCGAATAATAACAGTAGAAAAAAGGGTTTAATATTTTTCATTGCTCAAATTTATTTTTAAGCCCAAACTATAAAAAACACCCGAAAAATCAGCAGAATTTACTTGAGGTAGCTCTAATTTACTGATCTGTTGATAACCAACTTTTGCGGATAGTTGTAACCAGAATTTAGGATAAATAGTAATTTCGAATTCTGGTTTAATACCTTCAGATTTACTAGAAAAAATATATTCCTTTGATGTGGGATCTTCCCAGACCATTTGACCCCATTGGTAAGCTGTATTAACATAGCCATTGATCCATTTCGATTGAAAGATATGTACACCCAAAATAATACCTCCATGCTGAGTATTTAAGCCATAGATACTTGGGAAAATTACGTACTGTTTAAGTCCGCATAAGAGAGAAGAATAAGTCATTCCAAAGGATAGTCTTTCATAGGTTAAGGAGATATCTAGGCGTATTTGTTTTTGAAAACTCTCCATTGTCGGAGTCATGTCAAAACCAGTAAAACTAGCCCATCCAATATTTTTATTTTTTAAAAAATGACTGAAGTTATTGGTCTTACTGTGGGTTAAGCTATCTGCTTGTTGAGCAACGATCACATATTGTAAAAAGCAGAGCAGGAGGCCTAAATAGCATTTATGCATTTAATAAAAAAAAGAGTGAGATCTTGGCTGATACAATATCGAAAATTCCGTAGGAAATAAAAAGGGTATTCGATAATTATTTCAAATGCCTTATGAGCTAGTCAAGAGGTTTATCCAAATTAAAAAAATGAGTTAACGTAAAAGATAAACCTCTAGGTAAATAAAAATGAGGATAAAAGAGAAATCTCGTTTTACGTTTTAATAGGTTTTGGAGAGAATGAAATGTTCTTTATCAGAATCAAGTACTTTTCGATCAGCACATTTTAAAATTCTAGCGGGATATTTTTCTATGAAAAAATGGTTGTGGGTAGCCATTAAGACTGCTGTACCGTATTTATTGATTTCTAAAAATAATTTAAAAATGTCTTCGCTTACTGCAGGGTCTAAATTTCCTGTAGGTTCATCTGCAATTAATATTTTGGGTTCATTGATCAATGCTCTGGCAATTACGACGCGCTGTTGTTCTCCACCTGATAGCTGATGTGGCATTTTATTATTAACACCACCGAGCCCAACCCTCATCAGTACTTCCGCCATGCGTACTTTCATTTTAGCTTGATCTCTCCAACCTGTAGCACCCATGATGAATTCTAGATTTTCTGCAACCGTGCGGTCATAGAAGAGTTCAAAATCTTGAAAAATAATACCTATTTTTCTTCTCATGAAAGGTATTTCTTTTTCTTTCACTTGATGGATATGATAGCCGACCATTTGAATTTCACCGTTTTCTAAAGGCAAGTCGGCATACAAAGTTTTCAATAGAGATGATTTCCCACTTCCCGTCTTACCGATCAAATAAACAAACTCATCTTGCAAAATATTGAAATCGACATGATCAAGTACCGTCTGTCCACCTTGAAATATGGTAACTTTTTTAACCTGAATGATATAATCTTGCTCAGTGGACATCTATAATTCTAAAGGCTCTAATTTACCAAAAGGCATTTTTTCAATCATTAGTTTCAGCTTTTCTTCTTTTCCCCTAAGTCCCAATCTTTCCAATGTTTTGAGTGGCCTGTCTGCTCTAAAATATGCAATTAAAACGAATTTGTCATTTCTTAATTGAATGTAGTCAGGGATTTTAGCTTTTCCACGAACTTTGATAATATACATACGCTTTCTAGGGGAATAATTTTTTAGTTGCCTTTTCGATAATCTGCAAGAAATTTTTCTAGACCACTATCGGTTAAGGGATGCTTGAGAAGACCTGTGATAACGTTTAGGGGGCATGTAACTACATCAGCACCTATTTCAGCACATTGAAGAAGGTGCAAATTATGTCGGACAGATGCTGCAAGGACTTCAGTTTCGAATCCGAAGTTGTCAAAAATATGCACAATTTGTTCAATTAATTGGATACCGTCTGATCCAATATCATCCAGTCTTCCGATAAATGGAGAAACATAGGATGCGCCTGCTTTAGCGGCTAAAATCGCCTGCCCCGCGTTAAAAATGAGTGTGCAATTAGTTCTTATCCCCTCATCAGCCAGTGCTTTTATGGCCTTAACTCCTTCTTTAATCATAGGAATTTTCACTACTATTTTATCATCTATCTTTGCTAAAGATTTACCTTCCTTGAGCATCTCATCAAAGTGGGTAGAAATGACTTCTGCGCTTACATTGTCATCAACAATGTTGCAAATATCTTTATAATGCTTTAAGATGTTTTCAGTTCCGGTAATGCCCTCTTTTGCCATCAGCGATGGATTCGTTGTTACACCATCAAGAACACCAAGGTCATAAGCTTCTTTTATTTCAGAAAGATTGGCGGTGTCAATAAAAAATTTCATCAGAGAATCATTTAATTTAAATAAAAAAAGCAAACGAAAATCGCACCGCTTCAACCGTTTACCCTTGCTTCCTTCCGGACCTGGGGGATTCAACAGGAGCTGGTCGTATTCGTTTGCCAAAACAAATTTAATGCTAAATTATTTACCATTTAAGTTTGTCTTTCAATTAAGTTTGGAGTTTCAGATAATATTTTCATTTCTAAATATAAATTTGGGATTTACGGAGAACTTATCATCGTTGGATCATACTTTTCTTGGTATGAAAAATGTAAAAACAAAGATTTATAGATCAAAATGACAGATAATTGCAGTAGCATATGAGGCATTTCATGATTTCTATTTTATTTTTGTTTTCAGTTGAGAGCAGTAAGGGTCAGGGACATTGGTTGATGGGACCAACGGTGGGGCCTCATTATTCCTCTTCTTACATCGAGCATACCATTTATAGGGTCAATTTACTTTCTCGGCCAATCAAAGGATTGCACGGAGGTTTGATGTTTCAATATTTTCCTGACATTTACAAAGGAAGTCTGAATACAGGTCTCAGGATGAGTATCAATTTTACTGAAAAGGGTTGGGATCAAGAGTATTTGGATACCCTCAATACCCTCAATACCGTTCGGACAAAAATGGATTACTTAAACATCCCTGTAGAATCTATTTTTTATGTAGGTTCTCAAAAAAGTAAGGCCTACCTACTATTGGGTATTTATGTAGATTTTTTGTTGCGATACGATGTTCCTAAAGATCCTCAAGACAAAAGCGAAAAGACTGATTTTTGGACGTTTGATCCTCAACGGGATAAGTCGTTTGCCTATGGAGGGAAGTGTGGTTTGGGATACCAAAGAAAGATGGGCTTAGGACAACTGTCTTTGGAAGCTTACATTACATACGGCTTCAGTAACATCATGTTCACTATTGATAGGTCAACGGATATACCTGATATGAGTAATCATTGGGATACTGGATTGAGCTTAAGTTATTTAATTCCTGTAATGAGGAACAAATTTAATTGAATGCGTGCTAGATTCACGAATTTACAAGTGAATGTTTCTGCGTGCTTGAAGTATTCGATATCTGCCTTTATCATATTAAAAGTTCAGTACTTCTTAGATAAAATACTTATCGACAATATTTTCTAATATGCTCCGATCAGTATGGATGCTTTTAGAGGTGTAGATGTAGGCAGAAAGTTCCATGATTACTATTGGGTTAATAGCCTAATTTAAGGGTAATTCTTTCACAAAAATTAATTTCCTTCAGATAAATTTTTTTATCAATTTCATGAGTGTGATTAGGTTTATTCGGCATTCTAATTTTTCTTATTTTGGCAAATGATATAAGTCCCCGACGAATTTTGGAAATGTAATGAGTGCTTCTATTTGAGTAGAATTGAGTCCGTTATATTGACTCTTTTTTTTTAATTACCTCTATTTCCTTTTTTGAGATGTTATGATCTGCCTGAGCAAGATGAATGAGTATACTGAGTTGCGTATCTAGAGGTAACATATCAAGTCCAATACCCAAAGAAGTTGGCTAAAGAATATTTTATAAAAAAAATAATTTCAGTTTGTTTTTCTGCAAGAAATATACTTTATTCGCAGTATATTGACATTAAATAAAACATATTGGTGGTGTCTCGAAATACAAATTTCTAATTTGTGAGCGTAACCTTGTGTAAGAAAAACATAAAGCCTGCTGTTCACAGCAGGCTTTTTTTTTGACCCATGAATGATGAAAAAATATTCCTTAAAAACCATTGCTTCTAGCTTTTTAGCAGATACCATTACTCCGGTTTCCGCCTATTTGCAGCTCAGAGATCAATTTTCGAAAGTGCTCTTGCTTGAAAGTTCAGATTATCATGGCGAAGAAGATAGCTATTCTTATATCTGTTGCCATCCGATAGCCACTTTTGAGACCTATAAAGGAATCACGAGTTGCACTTATCCAGATGGTTCAAAAGAAGAGGTTCACACTGATCCCTTGGAGGCACTCAAAACATTTAAATCAGTATTTGAATACAAAAAAACCGAGGTAAAATACAGTGAAACGGGTCTCTTTGGTTATATGAATTACGATGCAGTCGTACATTTTGAAGAGATTGAAATACAGGAGAAGTTATCGATCCATAAACGTATACCAGAGATCAGGTATTCATTGTATAAATATCTTGTTATTTTTGATCAATTTAAAAATCAGTGTCACGTTGTCGAATCTTACTTAGATGAGCCAGGGAGTGAGATTAAAAGGATCATAGAATGCTTGCACAAGCAGACCACACCCTCTTTTTCATTTGATAGTGTAGGCGAAATAACCTCTGATCATACCGATAATGAGTTTTTAGAAATGGTCAAAAAAGGGATTGATCATTGTAACCTAGGAGATGTTTTTCAGGTCGTTTTTTCACGACAATTTGAGTCCGCATTTAAGGGGGATGAATTTCAAGCATATCGAGCACTCAGATCAATTAATCCATCTCCTTATCTTTTTTATTTTGATTATGGCTCCTATAAAATTTTCGGTTCATCTCCTGAAGCGCAAATCATTGTTAATGCGAAAGAAGCCGTGATCTACCCCATTGCAGGTACTTTTAGAAGGACCGGAGATGATGCGGCGGATGCTGATTTGGCTCGAAAGCTTTTAGAGGATCCCAAGGAGAATTCTGAACACATCATGCTAGTAGATTTGGCTCGAAATGATCTCAGTAAGTTTACCTCGGATGTCACCGTTGAAACCTACAAAGAAGTTCAGTATTATTCCCATGTCATTCACCTAGTAAGTAAGGTTACTGGACAATTGGATCTAGCCTCAGATTCTTTAGATATTGTTGCCAGTACGTTTCCGGCGGGAACCTTGTCCGGGGCGCCTAAGCATCGTGCGATGGAGCTTATCGGCCAATACGAAAAGAGTGCGCGAGGATATTATGGCGGTGCCATTGGGTTTATGGATTTTGAAGGAGGCTTTAACCATGCCATTATGATTCGTACTTTTTTAAGTCAGTGGGGGAAATTGATTTTCAGAGCAGGTGCGGGTATTGTTTCCAAATCCGTTCCGGAAAATGAGGTACAGGAAGTTTATAATAAGCTAGCAGCCCTTGAAAAAGCGATGGAGATGGCCCAATTGAATTCAAAGCCAAGATGAAAATATTAGTATTAGATAACTACGATAGCTTTACCTATAATTTGGTTCATATTTTAAGGACGCTCGGATTACATAAAGATCTAGCCGTTTTTAGAAATGATAAAATCATTATTGAGGAGGTAGGACAATATGATTGTGTGTTACTTTCTCCCGGTCCTGGGATTCCAAAAGACGCAGGAATCATGCCTGAAATCATAAGGGAATATGGGGCGACCAAGAGCATTTTAGGTGTATGCTTAGGACACCAAGCTATCGGCGAGGCTTACGGTGCCCAATTGTATAATTTGGATGAAGTTTATCATGGGGTAGTCACCGACATATTTTTAAAAAGTTCAGATCCAATATTCCATGAAGTTCCTGATTCTTTTAAGGCTTGCAGGTATCATTCATGGGCAATTTCCAATAAAAATTTACCCCAAGATCTCATTGTCACCTCAGAAGATGCGAACCAATGTGTGATGTCTGTAAAACATAAAGAATACAATGTACGCGGACTGCAATTTCATCCCGAGTCCATCATGTCTTCACATGGGAAAAAAATGATTATTAATTGGTTAGAACATTCAGGAAAATGAAAAATATTCTCAATAAGTTATTTAACTATCAATCACTAGAAAAAGAGGAGGCACGGAAAATTTTAACAAACCTTGCCTCAGGAGCTTACAATCACAGTCAAATGGCCGCGTTTATGACGGTATTCATGATGCGCAACATTACCGTAGATGAACTGTCGGGATTCCGAGATGCGATGCTTGAACTGTGTATAAAAATCCCTGCAGAAGGATACAATACCATAGACCTTTGTGGTACGGGAGGAGATGGTAAGGATACCTTTAATATATCCACTTTGGCATCTTTTGTGGTTGCCGGAGCAGGATATCATGTGGCCAAGCATGGTAATTACGGCGTTTCTTCCGTCTGTGGGTCCTCCAATGTTTTAGAATATTTAGGGTGTAAATTCTCCAGCGATGTGGGGCGAATCATGAAAAGTTTTGATCAAAGTAACATTGCATTTCTACACGCTCCCTTGTTTCATCCGGCGATGAAAAATGTGGCACCTATCCGTAAAGAATTGGGGGTAAAAACCTTTTTTAACATGTTGGGACCTATGGTCAATCCAGCCGCTCCAACGAATCAAATGGTAGGCGTGTTCAATCTCGAATTGGCCCGTTTGTATGGTTACCTGTATCAGAATACTGACAAGAATTTTCTTATTGTACATTCCTTAGATGGTTACGATGAAATTTCTTTAACTGGAGACTTCAAGTACATTTCTAATGAGGGAGAAGCCATAGGTACACCGAGTTTACTCGGGCTTTCTTATTTAGATGCTGTGGATTTATCAGGGGGGTCGGATATCAAGTCGTCAGCACAGTTGTTTAAAGAAATTCTTGATTGTAAAGGGACTGATTCACAAAATAATGTAGTCATTGCCAATGCAGGAATGGCTATTGCCACGATCAACGGGAGTCCTTTCGAAGCTGCGGTAGAAGAAGCTCGAACTTCTTTGATATCGGGTAAAGCGAAGAGTACATTCAGTAAGTTTTTAGAAATCAACGCATAAGGAGATGAGTATTTTGTCTAAAATCATTGAAAATAAGAAGCAGGAAGTAGCTGCGAGAAAAATAGCGCAACCCATCGCTGCGCTTGAAATGAAGTCTTATTTCTCAAGAGAGACTCATTCTCTTGCAAAGCAAATCAGACAAACTGAATCACCGGGGATCATCTCAGAGTTCAAACGAAAAAGTCCCTCTAAGGGGATAATTAATGATTGGTCATCGGTTGAAGAGGTGGCTCATGATTATGTGAAGGCAGGCGTATCTGGACTCTCTATTTTAACTGATCAAGATTATTTTGGAGGATCCATCATAGATTTACAAACGGTAAGAGATCATCAAAACTGTCCGGTTTTACGCAAAGACTTTATGGTAGATGAATACCAAATCATTGAGGCTAAGGCCATGGGAGCAGATGTGATTTTATTGATAGCTGCGGCTTTGTCGGTAAGGGAACTCACCGCATTGGGGGCCTTGGCGCAAAGCTTGGACTTAGAGGTATTATTAGAGGTACACAATGAAGCAGAGTTGGAAAAAAGTTTAAACCCTCATATTGATTTATTGGCGGTCAACAATAGAAATCTCAGCACTTTTGAAACTTCAGTAGCGGTATCAAAGTCATTGGCAGCACTTATACCCAATGATTTTGTTAAGGTGTCAGAGAGCGGAATAGATGATCCAAATGTAGTTGTTGATTTAATGGCATATGGATATGAAGGATTTTTGATTGGAGAATGTTTTATGAAGACCCGTAATCCGGGTAGATATTGTTCCGAATTTATTAAAGCCATAAAATTATTGACAGATGAAACTTAAAGTTTGTGGCATGCGAGAAGTGGCGAATATTAAATCAGTATTGGCCATAAAACCTGATTTAATGGGATTCATATTTTATCTTAAATCAAAAAGATTTGTGGATGAACTCTCATTAGATGGCATCAATTTTGGTACGACTCAGAAGGTAGGGGTTTTTGTCAATGAACCGTTGGATTCATTGGCAGAAAAGGTTAAAAAATTTGACTTAGATTATGTGCAATTGCACGGAGATGAATCACTTTCTTACCTTGTGGCGGTCAAATACTTGGGGGTAAAGGTGATTAAAGTATTTAGAATTCAAGATGAATTACCTATAGCTGAAATTTTAGCTTTTGAGCAGGAGGCAGATTATTTCTTATACGATACTTTATCTCTTGAATATGGTGGATCAGGTAAAAAGTTTCACTGGGATATTTTAAATGACAGTCCGAGTTCAAAACCTTTTTGGCTCAGCGGAGGTCTTTCAATGGAAAGTCTTAAAGCGCTGGGTTTGATTGATCATCCGGGACTTATAGGTATTGACGTGAACAGCAAGTTTGAAAGTCATCCAGGGATGAAAAACATTGAATTACTGCGGGCATTAAAAAAATCATTATGATAACAAAGGAAAATTATAAAGTAAATAGCAAAGGGTATTATGGGAAGTTCGGTGGGGCCTATGTACCTGAAATGTTATTGCCAAATATATTAGAACTTCAAGAAAATTATCTTGAGATAACAAGTAGGCCAAGTTTCAAAAAAGAATTTGATTATCTTTTAAAGGATTATGTTGGCCGGCCCACACCCTTATATTTGGCTCAGCGCATGTCTGAAAAATATCAAGCACAAATATTCTTAAAAAGAGAAGATTTGTGTCATACTGGTGCGCACAAAGTCAATAATACTATTGGTCAAATTTTATTGGCCAAGGCGTTGAATAAAAAAAAGATCATAGCTGAAACCGGGGCAGGGCAACATGGTGTTGCGACCGCAACCGTTTGTGCTTTGATGGGCATGGAATGTATTATTTATATGGGTGCTGTGGATATGGTGAGACAGCGACCCAATGTAGAACGAATGAAAATTTTAGGTGCTGATATTAGGGCTGCTGAATCTGGGAGTAAAACCCTAAAAGATGCTACCAATGAAGCCATGAGACATTGGATCAATCACCCTACCGATACCCATTACATTATTGGATCGGTTGTGGGTCCCCACCCTTATCCAGATTTAGTAGCCAGATTTCAATCTGTGATCAGTGAGGAGATCAAATATCAACTCAACGAACAAATAGGCCGAGATCATCCAGATATGGTCATTGCTTGCGTCGGAGGAGGCAGCAATGCTGCAGGAGCTTTCTATCATTATTTAGATCGGCTTGAGGTACAATTAATTGCCGCTGAGGCCGCAGGATTAGGTATTGATAATAGAAAATCGGCAGCGACATCTTTTTTAGGTACCGAAGGAATTCTTCACGGCAGTAAAACCCTGTTGATGCAGACCGCTGATGGGCAGGTGACAGAACCCTATTCTATCTCTGCAGGATTAGATTATCCAGGTATTGGACCGATTCATGCCCATCTTTTTGATTCAGAAAGAGCTCATTTTTGTGCCGTAACTGACGAAGAAGCCATGCATGCGGGTATTGCCTTGAGCCGATTAGAAGGGATTATTCCTGCTATCGAAACAGCACATGCCATCTCTGTACTTGATAAAATTGAGGTAAAAGAGAAGATCGTGGTCATCAATGTATCGGGGAGAGGAGATAAAGATTTAGATACTTACATTTCTTGGGGTAAATATTAATAGGGTTGCATTATGAATAGAATTGATGGAGTTTTTTCGAAGAAAAAAAAAGAGGTTTTAAATATTTACTTCACTGCAGGCTATCCAAAGATCAATGATACCCTGAGAATTGCACATGCTTTGGAAGAGGCAGGGGTGGATATCATCGAAATAGGCATTCCTTATTCTGATCCTATTGCAGATGGACCTACCATTCAAGATTCATCTCAAAAAGCTTTAGATGCGGGGATGTCACTTAAGCTGCTGATGAGGCAATTGCAGGATCTGAGAAAACATATTAAGATCCCGGTAATATTAATGGGTTATTTTAATCCTGTACTTCAGTATGGATTTACTAAATTTTGCCAAGATTGCAAAAAAGTTGGCATTGACGGTATTATTTTACCCGATTTACCAATGCAAGAATATGCAGAAATGTACCAAGAAACTTTTGAGGAATATGGGATATACAATATATTTCTCATGACTCCTCAAACCTCTGAGAAAAGAGTTTTGCAAATTAATGAAGCTTCTAAAGGCTTTATCTACATGGTCTCTTCGGCAAGTATTACCGGGGCTAAACAAGAGGTTTCTCAAGCCCAAATCGATTATTTTGAACGTATTCAAAAAATGAACCTGTCCGTTCAAAGATTGATAGGATTTGGTATTTCAAATAAAGAAACCTTTGACAATGCGTGTCAATATGCATCAGGAGCGATCATAGGTAGTGCTTTTATTAATCAATTGAACAAAGATGATTCCGATGAAGCCATTACTTCGTTTGTTGAATCCATTATCAACCCGTAACGAATCGATAATGCAGCAAGAATATGAACGATATGAAGCAGAGGATTTTGAAGTTTGGCAGCTGCTGTACATTCGCGAGGTACAGCAATTGCAAAAGTCTGCAAGTGCGACTTATTTTGAAGGACTAAAAACGATTAATTTTCGTGCTGACGAAATCCCACGATTCAAAAAAGTCAATGAAAAACTGCAGTCATTGACTCAATGGGAGCTGGTCGTTGTTACGGGATTGATTCCGGATCGTACGTTTTTTGAATTATTGTCTCATCAAAAATTTCCTACAACCACATGGTTGCGTAAAAAGTTATCACTAGATTATTTGAAGGAACCCGATATGTTTCATGATGAGTTTGCGCATGTACCCTCGCTTAGCGATGCCTTTTTTGTTAAATTTTTGTTGGGATTGAGTCAATTAGGCTTGACTTATTTCAATAATGCTGCTGTTGCAGAAGTACTCACAAGGATTTATTGGTTTACGGTAGAATCTATACTGATTAGAGAGCAGGGTCAATTGGAGATTTATGGAGCAGGTATTGTATCTTCCTTAGGGGAAACTGTCCATTGTTTATCAGAGGAGGCTACTCGGTTCGAATTTGATTTGGAAAGAATTATGCATCTTGATTTTCGAAAAGATGTATTTCAAGAGATTTACTTTATCATTTCATCTTATGAGCAGTTGTATGATGTGATTCCAGCACTGACAAGAAAGATGTATCTTCTTTTTGAAAAGGGTAATTAGAATGAAGTCCTACCGATTATCTTGGCTTTTAAAAATTGAAGAACTGACATTATTCATAAATAATAAATGAAAGTTGTAATCATCAAATACAATGCGGGCAATATTCAATCTCTTGAATTTGCCTTGAACAGGTTGGGTATAGATCCTTTGGTTACAGATGACCATGAAGAAATTCAACACGCGGACAAAATAATATTCCCAGGACAAGGTGAGGCCCGCTCAGCCATGAATTATTTGAAGGATAAAAAACTGGATCGCGTGTTGACTCAACTAAGGCAACCCGTCCTAGGCATCTGTTTGGGGATGCAACTTATGTGTAGCCATACCGAAGAAAATGATACCACTTGTCTTGGAATAATAGATGCGAAGGTAAAGCGCTTTGAGGGAAGTTTTAAAATTCCTCATATGGGTTGGAATAACATCACGCGATTGTCTGGTGTATTATTTGCGGAGATCAAGGAACAGGATTACCTCTATTTTGTACATAGTTATTATGTCAATACTTGCGAGCAAACGATAGCCCAAGCGGAATATGGTAATAATTTTAGTGTAGCGCTGCAAAAAGACAACTTTTACGCGATTCAACCACACCCTGAGAAAAGTGCGGACTGTGGGATTCAAATACTTGACAATTTTTTAAAAATATAATATGGAAATTATCCCTGCAATTGATATTATTAACGGGCAATGCGTTCGATTGGAAAAAGGAGACTACGCGCGGAAGAAATTATATCATGAAGATCCCATATCAGTGGCTAAATCATTTGAAGAAGCCGGAATCAAACGACTTCATTTGGTGGATTTAGATGGAGCAAAGTCAAAAATTGTTGTCAATTTATCGATACTCAAAGAGATCACCGAGCAGACCTCACTGCAAGTGGACTTCGGTGGAGGTGTGAAAACTCGAGCTGATTTAGTAAAGGTTTTTGACCATGGGGCAAAGCAAGTTACGGGTGGTTCCATCGCTGCGACTGATCAGTCACAATTTCTTTCATGGTTGTCGGAATTTGGTCCTGATCAAATCATTCTGGGTGCGGATACTTTGAATGATCAAATCATGGTTTCGGGATGGCAAAAGGCTAGTGCCATCGGTTTGGAGGAATTTCTTGACTTTTATGTTGGAAAAGGGATTAAATATGTGATTTGTACTGATATTTCTAAGGATGGCATGATGCTGGGTCCATCTTTTGATTTGTATAAAAAAATACTTAGGCGCCATCCAAGTATTCATTTAATTGCCAGTGGGGGAGTGACCGGAATTTTGGATTTGGAAAAATTAAGAGATATGGGAATGTATGGTGCCATTACTGGCAAAGCCATTTATGAAGGCAAGGTTACTTTGGATCAATTGGCCCTTTTTTCATGTTGACCAAAAGAATCATACCCTGTTTAGATGTTAAAGATGGGCGTACGGTAAAGGGCATCAACTTTGGTAATTTACGTGATGCAGGAGATCCGGTTGAATTGGCGGCTCTCTATGCTGATGAAGGCGCAGATGAATTGGTTTTTCTTGATATCAGTGCTACCCTTGAGGGGCGCAAGACGCTTTTAGAAGTGGTTCGACAGGTAGCTCAAAAAGTAAATATACCCTTCACCGTGGGGGGAGGAATATCCTCACTCTCTGACGTTTCTGCCTTATTAGGGGCTGGGGCCGACAAGGTATCTATAAATTCAGCAGCGGTCATCCGGCCCGATTTAATTGATGAATTGGCAGCTAACTTTGGTTCACAATGTATCATGGTAGCCATCGATGCTCGAAACGATGATGGTATTTCTTGTGCACATACCCATGGAGGAACGAAATCAACAACGCTCAAGACCTTGCAATGGGCTCAAGAAGTGACCCAACGAGGTGCAGGAGAAATATTACTGACCTCGATGGATAGAGATGGTACCAAAACCGGATTTGATGTTGCCTTGACGCAACAAGTTTCCCAAAATGTAAAAGTACCAGTGATCGCTTCTGGAGGAGGTGGACAAAATGAACATTTTCTTGATATTTTTGCTGTGGGATGTGCCGATGCTGCCCTTGCGGCGAGTATATTTCATTTTAAAGAAATTGAGATAAATGATTTAAAAAAATATTTAAGTATGAATAATATTTCAATAAGATTATGAAGGCATTAGACTTTACCAAATTCGACGGTTTGTTACCTGCGGTCATTCAAGATGCTCAAACCGATAAAGTACTTATGGTGGGCTTTATGAATGCTGAGGCTTTGGCGGTAACTCGTGCTTCTGGACAGGTAACATTTTATAGTAGAAGTAAATCTAGGCTTTGGACCAAAGGGGAGACTTCTGGAAATTTTTTAAAGGTTGTAGCAATCATTTCTGACTGTGATAACGATACGCTGCTGATTAAAGCAAATCCCAAAGGACCTACTTGTCATATCGGCACGGACACTTGTTTTGGCGAAACCAATGAAGATCCCACAAAATTTATTAAGTATCTTGAAAGTGTAATCTCATTACGTAAAAAGTCAGCACCCGATGAAAGTTATACTGCTGATTTATTTCAAAAGGGCATCAATAAAATTGTGCAAAAAGTAGGAGAAGAAGCCGTAGAGTTGGTGATTGAGGCCAAAGATGATGATCAAGCTCTTTTTATTGGAGAAGCGGCCGATTTATTTTATCATTATTTGGTCCTGCTTGAAGCCAAAGAAATACCCTTTAAAATGATTATTGATGAGTTGAAAGAAAGACATTTAAAGAAGTAAACCACAATTAAATACCCACTTTGAAATCATGAAAAAGTTCGATGTAATTGTTATAGGTGCCGGACCGGCAGGATATGCTGCGGCAATGCGTGCAGTTGATTTTAAAAAGAAAGTAGCCTTAATAGAAAAAGATAAATTGGGTGGATCGGGCATTCACAATGGTGCGCTCTGGAGTAAAACTTTGTGGGAAATTTCTACTACGGCATCTAATCTCAGAACGCAGGGTTCAGGTTTAAATGTGCATGATTTAAACTTTCAAATGGATCAGATCAATGATGAGGTCAACACAGCTCTTGATGGACGTGTAAATCAATTACAACATCATATGGATCAAATTAATATAGCCCTAGAGAGTGATTTTTTTAAATACATTAAGGGATCGGCGAAGGTAGTTTCAAAAAATGGTGTCGCTGTCGAGAGTGAGGGAACTACTCAAGAGTTAGAGGCAGATTATATCATATTGGCGACGGGCAGTCGTCCCAGGAAATTGCCTCATTTACCCATAGATGAAGAAATTGTGATGACCAGTGATGGGTTACCCAAGATGAATAAATTCCCTAAAAGTATCGTCATCTTGGGTGCTGGTGTGATTGGATGTGAATTTGCTACCATTTTTTCGGGCTTTGGTAAAACAAAAGTGCATTTGATAGACAAGGGAGATCGTATTTTACCCTTTGAGGACGAGGATGTGGTTCGGGTGGTAGAAAAAAGTTTAGAAGAACGAGGTGTATTGATTCATAGAAATTCACGCCTAACAGACATGAAGGTTGTCGAGGGTGCTGTTCAATACAATCTTGAATATACCGATGGTTCTACCGAAGTGTTTGACGTTGAGAAGGCCTTGATTTCAGTGGGTCGCGTACCCAATTACGAAAATCTCATAGATGAATCATTGGGCTTGGAAGTCAATAATAGTGGTATTGTGGATGAATTGACCCAGACTAGCGTTTCAAATATTTATGCAGTGGGTGACATAACCGCGGATATCTCTTTGGTTAACGTAGGTGAATTGGAAGGAAGATATGCTGTTGAACGCATTTTTGGTGAGCCGAATCGACCGCTCACCTATGAGAATATTTCGACCATTATGTTTTTGGCTCCTGAAGTTTCTGGTGTGGGAATGAACGAACTGCAAGCACAACAAGCAGGTCTTAATTATCGGGTGGCAAGCTTAGATTATAGTTGTATACCAAGAGCTGTTGCCATGAGGAATACCCAGGGATTTATTAAAATTATTATTGGTGAAAATGATTATAAAATCTTAGGTATGCGGGTTATTGGGCAGCATTCCTCAAGTGCTATACAAGCCATCGCTTTATTGATCTCTGACGGCCGAGGTATAGAAGAATTGGCTGAGCTGATTCATCCCCACCCTTCCATTATTGAAGGTATTCAAGAATGTTGTAGGATGCTTTTGAATAAATCTATCATGAAGCCGAAGGTACTTACTGAAGCTATGTACTGCCGCGCTTACCGAGATGGAGTTTATACTGAAATAGTCGATTAATATAGTTTTACTTACAGAAGGCTTTATACTTTCGCAGATCCTTCAGGTTAATAATAGACGGCTACTTCTTTAAGGGGTTTTCTCTTTAAATCAGGAACATAAGCGTGTTCAGAAGCATACCCGACAGGTAGCAAAAGAAAGGGTCTCTCATTTTTTGGGCGGTTTAAAATTTTTGTTAAAAAAGTCATAGGGCTGGGTGTATGTGTCAAGGTAGCCAATCCAGCCTGATGTATGGCAGTAATCAGTAGACCACAAGCGATGCCTACACTTTCATTTACATAATAATTGTTTTGCTTTTCATTTTGATCCAGCTGGTAGGCCTGCTTAAACACAACGATCAGCCATGGGGCTTTTTCTAGAAAAGGCTTTTGCCAATCAGTAGCCATGGGCTTTAAGTCCTTCAACCATCGATCTGACATCCGATGATCGTAGCTTTCTTTTTCTTCTGCTTCGGCAGCTTTTCTTATTTCTTTTTTTATTGAAGCGGAAGAAATGGCGCAAAACGTCCACGGTTGTTTGTGTGCCCCCGAAGGAGCGGTTGATGCGGTTTGTATCAAGCGATCAATAAGGGATTTATCAATGGGTTCAGGAGAAAGATTTCGAATGGTTCTTCTTTGATTCATTGACTCATAAAACTCGAGAGACTTTTCCTCCATCACCTCTTTGGGATATTTTGGGGCATTATATTTTAGATGTTTAAATCCATTAATTACCTTCGCTTTTTCCATAATTTTGACTTTTTATAAATCGAGTACGGCTATCCCTTGCTCGAAGACAATATCTACAGGAATTCCTTTTGTAGTTAGCCGGTCAAGATCAAGTTGGAGATCCGTATCAATATGGGCTTTTTCTAAAACCCAGTCGGTCACACCTTGGTAATCTCCATTACCTTGGAATATGAGAATTTTTTCGGCTAGTCCGTTCATTGCCAATTTCATTTTATCAAAATTCACTTTGTAATAACCGGTATCATTATTTTTGGTGAATGCACCTCGTTCTTTGAAAAAATTGAATCGAATCATATTGGCCCGCCCATGAGCTGAAGAAGCTCCGAATCGAACCGATCTAAATATACTTGTCATGAAAGTGACATAGTAGTTATTCAGATCATCAGATATTTCTCCTTTTTGATGAAGTTGTGTAATCATGTAAAGGCCTAATACATCTGCTTTACCTTCCTCAAGGGCAGAATAATGTTCTTTCAAAGCAGCCCGTACCGTTCCGTTACCATTGAGGGTATTTTTAATACCTAGTCCATGGGCTACTTCATGAAACATGGTATTGGCAAAAAACGCATCAAAAGTGATCATAGATCGTTGCTCTGGATCGATCAATTTCTCAGCAATCGGCAATAGAATTTTTTCATATTTGGCCCGCATGGCATTCTTGAGCTGCAAGCGACGGGATCCATTTTTTAATTGTACTTCTTCATCATTGGGCAAGTTGATGGCTATGGTTTTGGATCCCGCATTGCAATCACCTGCATAATAAACGACGTCATAGGCATTAAGATCGGCATTGGAACCGGGTCGTTCTTTTTTGTATGCTTCTGGAACGGGTATCTCTTTTTGGAGTTCCGGTAAATGACTCACATATTTATCAAGCTTAGCACTCCAATCTAAGTCTTTGATCAAAACATAAGCTTCGTGGGCAGCTCGATAGTTGTACAAGGCATCTTCATAATTTTCGATGGGACCTATCACGACATCTAGCGGGTTGGACTTCATGTCCATCCAGGCAAAATCAGAAGTTTGATACTCATCGGTAAGAAAAGCATCGGCCCTTAGGGTCAAATAATGGCTGAAGGCTTTGTTCTCGGTTATTTGAGCACATTCTTTCAAAATTAGCGCCACTTTTTGTACTTGTTTTGAGAACATTTGATGGTAAGGAATTGAGATGAGCGCACCCGTGCTGTCTCTTCTGATGAAGGTATACATAGATGTTTTATCTACTAAATTAGAAGCTTCGAATTCTTCTTTTGTCAGGTCCTTTGGATAAAAATTAGCCCCCAAGGGCTTTGGATTTACTTGATCGATAAACGGCAGGTTACCCGCCAGGCGATCCCACGGACCATAGTTTATATGAATGAGTTTTCTGAGTTCATCGGTCGTAGCCAAACCCAAGGCTTCTTCTTTATCGCCATAGGCTTCATACCAAAATAGGTCATCCATTATTTTTGCCGCTTCTATCAGCTTAACAATAATACGCTTTTGTTTTTCGCTGAGGTTACTCAAATCTGATGTGAGTTGAACCGGTGTGTATTTGGCAGATAAAGGATGGTTTTGAGAAGTTTGTAGCGAAGATCTTTTTTCATCAGGCGTACAAGACATCAGGATCACAAATAAAAGAGAAAGAAAACGGATATTCATATTTTTTGAATTGTCAATTAAAAATTTGGTTAATACGTCAAATTAAATGAATTTAAGTTAGTTTCCCTTTTGATTAAATTTATTATGAAGCAATGGCTTTGTTATGTAAAAATCTCCTTATTGAGCAATTATAGGCACTTTTTTCGTTAAAAACAACTATCAGTAACAAGGAGGTAACAAGAAAATAAGACTTGAAAAAACGCTCAATTATGTGCTTATAATTTAGCTTAAATTTTGAGTTTTAGGTGAGCAGCGTTGTAGGTTTAAACTTTTCTAATATTTATATTCACTTACTGTCCATTGGATTATTTCCTTCTAAATCTTTAAAGCGTTTGGAATTATTTTCCGAGTCACTTTTGTATTTGTCAGCAATCAAAGGATGCATACTTTTAGGTTCTTCATTACTCTTTATTAACGCATCCCATATGTCATCGTATTTTATTACAACAAAGTTTCCCTTAAAATTATAAGGAATTTCATCAGCATAAAATTTATAAGTGGGGTGACCGAGCAGTTCTCCTTGCTTAATTCCAAGGATTATTTTATTCTCATCAGTAAAAATATGTGAGTTTTTCTCGAAATATTCATCATGATCATATCTGACGGTAACATAATTGAGCTCATTCCACATATAAATTTGCTGTTTTTTTCCTAGCCTTTCTTTATCTAAGACAAAAGATTCCTCAAAGATGAAAGGTTTTAAATCACCTAATTTATGTCTATGGTAAATTTCTAGATGATTTTTGTACTCATTGAACGATGCAATCTCCAAATTCTTACTCTCAGCATCGATATTAGCCTCTGAATATGGAATATTTTCAGCATCCTCACCTTTATCACGCATTGGAACGTATCTGTGTAAATATTCTTCTTTCCAAGAAGAAATAAGATCGAATAATCTATCAGCCTCATCAATATCTTGCTCATTAAGAAAGCTATTGATCATTGCTTGTGATATTTCATTTGATTCTGTACGTTCGATAAATTCAATAATACCTTCTTGGGAAGTCATTTCATGTAACTTTTTTAATAGCTTTTGAAGGTTAGTGAACGTATCAAGTCTCTTGAAATAATTTTCTATTTGTAATTTTTTATCAATCATTATTTAATAGGGGAATCAAAGAGTTAAAAAATCAATATGTACAAATATTAATTTTCCAACGCATAAGAAAAGAAACATTATTGGAAAACATTTAATAATTATTTCTATTTCTAATAATGATTATCCTTCTCCTCGAGAGAATTAAAACTAACTATTATTTATCTAATTGCTCAGGCTCAGGTTTCATCAGAAGATTATTACAATGAGAAGAATTTTCACCACTTCCTACTGATTTTTTCTCAGGAGAGACATTTCGTTGTACATGAATAAATTTTGCTTGAAGTAGCTAAAGTGCTGCCTTTATTAATCAAGTAAAATTTTATAGCAATCAAAAACCATTTAATCAAGTATGTCTAATAATCATAAGTATTATCTAATCCCGAAGGGTGTTAATCTAGAATCTCTAAAAAATGAAAGTGACAAAAAGAACATTGTCAAGCACATGTCTGCCACCTGTACCTTGTTAATCCATCAATTTTGTTATCAAGTTGAAAGGCAAGACGGTGGTGAAACAGACAAAGAAGAGAGAGATCTCTTTAATGTTGAAATATCGAGCAGTACATTTAAAAAGAAAGTAAATTATCGCTACTCTCCTGCAATTAAGAAATTAACAGATACTGGAATCATCAAATGCAATGATTCTTATTTAGCAGGAGAATATTCGAAGTCATATACCTTTTCTAGTCTTAGTCATTTCAGTCAGTTATCATTCGTTCCTAATCTGGATTATAAGTCACCTACATATGATTTAGAAGAACCTTATAAGTCTTTAAGTATCGACTTTGATTGCGATAAGCTAACCATTGATGAGAATAAAGTTCAAGGATATATAGCTTCACTTAAAGGAAAACCTAAAAAGGTGTATCATTTAATATCAGCTCAAAGGATTCTAATGGGTGATTATTATTTTCACATCGATAAGTATGGACGATTCCATCATAACCTGACCAATCTATCTTCGAAACTGAGAAAGTTCCTTACCTATGAAAATGAAAAACTCAAGGGTATAGACCTTCCCAACGCACAGCCCTTACTGCTGCTTATATTATTGAATCATATCAAAGAGCATAAAGAGAGTCAATACCTAGTAGATCCATCAAAAGTTCTAAAAGCAATAGATGACAACCTTGATCAAGTGCAGTTGCTTAAAGAGCTCGTACTTAATGGAGAATTCTACGCATTCATTTATCATAAGTTGCAATTATTAGATCATAAGGATTTGCCAGAGACTACATGGGAAGAGAGCCCAAAGGCAGTAAGAAAAACGATTAAACTTGAGGTTCTTAAATGGATCAATGCTAAAAGAGATTCATTAGATGATTACAGACCTTATATCGATGAGATCATAGAACATCACTTCAAGCCTTTAC
>Ga0209630_10000056_pt1 | contig 132832 bp, 124 predicted proteins | sample COG_01_FD_184745 | JGI IMG/M metagenome (GOLD analysis project Ga0209630, IMG submission 184745) | Pelagic Microbial community sample from North Sea - COGITO 998_met_01 (SPAdes) (version 2) | ecosystem: Environmental > Aquatic > Marine > Neritic zone/Coastal water | place: Helgoland, sampling...
ATCTGACATGGGTGTTGGGTCTCGCCGGTGCGGCCGCCGGCGGGATCGTCTGCTGGTCGGTCATGATGACGGGGCGGGTATGAGCAAAAGCATCCGACAGTCGCAATCGACGCTCCATACCTGGTCGGGCCTGCTGCTCGGCTGGGTTCTGTTCCTCGTCTTCCTGACCGGCACGATCGCCTTCTGGCGCGAGGCGCTCAACCGCTACATGCGGCCCGAACTGGCGCGGATCGAGCAGCCGATGCGAGTTCTCGACGGCGCACAGCGTTTCCTCGGCCGCAAGGCACCCGACGCGAAAGGCTGGTTCATCGCCATGCCCAACGCTGCGATGCCCGGTGCGCAGGTCACGTGGCAACCGCAGCCCAAGAAGGGCGAGCATGGCGGACGGCGGGGAGGCGGAGGACGCGGTCGGCGCGACAATCAGGCGCTGATCGGTGCGGACGGCATGCCGAAGCACGCCCGGGACACACGCGGCGGCGAGTTCTTCTATCGCTTCCACTTCGACCTCTACTATCTGCCGGTGATCTGGTCGCGCTGGCTGGTCGGTGTCGCCGCGGTGATGATGCTGGTCGCGATCCTCACCGGCATCGTCACCCACAAGAAGATCTTCCGCGATTTCTTCGCCCTGCGCCGTCACAAGGGCCAGCGGTCGTGGCTCGACGGGCACAATGCCACCGCCGTGTTGGCACTCCCCTTCCACCTCATGATAACCTACACCGGCATCGTGACGCTCATGGCGTTGCTCATGCCCTGGGCGACCGTGGCCAATTACGCCGACGAGACCAGGATGTTCGCCGACCTGTTTCCCGAAGCGCCGGTGGTGGAGCGCACGGGTCGGCCGGCGCCGATCCTGTCGCTGTCGGCGATCGCCCAAGACGCGGAGCGTCGGCTCGGCGGCCCGATCGGTACGATACAGGTGAGCGAACCCGGCGACGCGGCGGCGCGTGTGACCTTCTATCGCACCCCGGCCTCGCTTCTCAACACGCGCGCGCCTGCCATCACCTATGACGGCACCACCGCGACCCCTGTCTGGCGCTCTCCCGCCCCGGGCGGGGCGGCGGCGACCGCCGGGGTGATGATCGGACTGCACGCCGGCAGATTTGCCGACCTCCTGCTGCGCTGGCTCTATTTCCTCTGCGGCATCGCGGGCACGCTGATGGTTGCGAGCGGGCTGGTGCTGTGGACGGTCAAGCGCCGCGAAAAACTTCCTGACCCCACCCGCCCGCATGTCGGGTTCCGCATGGTCGAGCGGTTCAACGTCGCGGTCATCGGCGGCTTTCCACTCGGGATCGCAGGATTGTTCTGGGCCAACCGGTTACTGCCGGTAGCCATGCCGGATCGATCGCGATGGGAGGTGCACGTCCTGTTTCTGGTTTGGGGTGCGGCGTTCATCCCGTCGCTGGTGGGGCGGCCGGCAAAAGTCTGGACAATCTTGTTCGGCCTGACCGGCGCCGCGCTCGCTGCACTGCCGATCTACAATCTGCTGAACACGCGCTGGAATGCCTGGACATCCCTGCTGGCAGGCGACCTGCTGCCGCTCGGCATCGACGCCACCATGATCGTGTTCGCAATCGCCTTCCTGTGGCTTGCTCGTCGCGTTGCGCGCTACCGGCCTGCCGTGCGTGCAACCCGACGCGCACGGGCTGCAGCGATTCCGATGTCCGAGATGGAGGTGATGGCATGACGTGGCTGGCCTTTGCGCTGTCACTGCTGGCGTTCGCATGCTTCGGCTTCGCCACCGATGACCATCATCATCGATTGACCGGGCGCCGACTTGCACCTGACAGCAAGCTGAGATGGCAAGCATATGCATGGTTTGCCCTGATGGGGGCCTTCGGTACGGCCGTAGCATCACGAGGCTGGGCATTCGGGCCTGTCCTCTGGTTGGGCGCCGTCATGCTTTCGGCCGGTATCGTATTCCTGTCACTCAACCTTCGGCCTCAACGGGGTCGCGGAACGCGGCAATAGTTGGCGCTTGCCTGCGGATCGGGTGCGCCTACGATGCAGGCCTCCCGGCTGCGCACTGCTGGTGCTCGGACTGCCTTTATTATGTTCTTGTACGCATGTTTTTGGAGCGCCGGTAAGGTACGAATGGTTATTGATATGCATTGGTCGCATGGTTTAAGTTGATCACATTTTCCGTGACGACGGGCGCGCCGGTGGTTCTTTTTACCTTGATCCGATCGAGCCGCACGTTCCGCACCGGCATCTCGCGTTCGGCTTTGATGCTTGAGACGAATTTGGCCTGATTTACAGCCACATCGCTGACATACAGCCCTTCGATCGGCGTCAAGCGACGCACATAGGTCGGCAGCAGCGATTTCCACTGATAAAGCACATCGGTTTCGACGGCGAGCACGCCGCCTGCGATCGTCGTCGCGCTGACGTTGGTCATATGGATGTTCTTCACGAAACCACCGCGACGCTCGTTGGTCTTCACGAAGAGCAAATTGTTGATCGGGACCGCATGGTCGTCTGCCCCCTTCCCGCTTCCGATGAAGTGACAATCATCAACGAGGACGTTCTCGATGCCGGCCGACAGCTCGCTGCCAATGGCCATGAGCTGGTGCCCGTTGACGATGCGGCAGTTGCGCACGACGACGTTCCGGCAGGGCTTGGCCAGACGCCAGGCATCCATGTCACGGCCTGATTTCACGGAAATCGCGTCATCCCCCTGATCGAACTGGCAATCCTCGATCAGTATGTTTTCGCTCATCTCGGGATCGACACCGTCGTTGTTGTGCCCATGAGCCCGGATGCTGACGCGACGGATCACAACGTCCCGGCACATCAGCGGATGAAGCGTCCAGAACGGACTGCCATCGATCAAGATATCCTCGACCAGCACGTTGCGGCATCGATTGAACTGGATGAGATGCGGCCGCAGATTGTTGGCGCCCACCGCCATCTGGCGCTCGCGTACCGGCACGTTGCGATAGGCCATGTTGTAGAGCGCAACCAGCGCATCCATGTGCGGCTTGGGCCTGGCCGACCAGATTAGCCAGCGATCCAAGACCGGCTCCAGCCTCCCCTTGCCGGTGATCGCGATATTCTCGCACCCGAAAGCATAGATCAGGGGCGAGTAGTTGAAACACTCGATACCTTCCCACGACGTCTGCACCGTAGGCAGATAATCGGAAGGCTGGTCGGAGAAACGGAGTGTCGCGCCCTTGTCTAGGTGCAAGTTCACGTTGCTCTTCAGATGGATTTTTCCGGTTGGCCAGATGCCGGCCGGAACGACGACGATGCCGGATCCAGCTGCGTTCGCTGCGTCGATCGCCCGCCGGATCGCCGCATTCGTCGCTGCCCTGTCACCTTGCGACGCGCCAAAGTCGGTGATGAGGAATGTCCGGCTTGCCCTGAAATCCGGCACGGCGATGGTCGGCATATCGAAGGGTGCGGGTACGGTGACCCTTTGCATCGGCAACGACGCAGCACGGACATTCGCCCTCACATTGACGAGGGGAAGCCCACACGCGGTCAGGAGAAGTGAGCGGCGGTCTACCGAGATCGTCATCTGCTGCCCTGTGTCATGTGCGGGTCGATGACGACATGTCTGAACGAGTGGCGGATGTCGGGCAATGTTCGATGTTGGCATTCGCTCGCAGGAGCAGCGGTTTAGACCCGATCCGAAACCTTGTAACGGGTAACTTCGGAACAGATGCAATCGTTGGCGCTTGGGGTGGTGACCATTCCGGGAGCAATAATGATGACCGATACGACGCGCCGTACTTTCGTGACGGGGGCGACCATTACAGCCGGGGCTGTCGCCGTTACGGCGGCGAACGCCGCGACGCAGAGTGGTGGCGGCCCCGCTGCGACGACACCTGCGGCCGCGGCCTACCCCAAGCCCCCCTACCCCGTACAGCGCCAGCCTTGGCCCGGTCTCGCGTCCAAGATGACGCCGCGGCCAGACCACGGGGAAACGAGCTACAAGGGATCGGGCAAGCTCGCCGGCAAGAAGGCGCTGATCACCGGAGGAGACAGTGGCATCGGCCGCGCTGCGGCCATCGCATATGCGCGCGAGGGTGCGGATGTCGCCATCAACTACCTGCCCTCGGAAGAACCCGACGCGCGCGAAGTCATCGCGTTGATCCGGGCAGAGGAACGCAAGGCGGTTGCCATTCCCGGCGATCTGCGCGACGAGCGGTTTTGCCGCCGGCTGGTACAGCAAGCGAGCGAACAGCTTGGCGGCCTCGATATTCTAATCAACAACGCGGCCCGTCAGCAGACCCGTCCCGGTATCGCAGACATTTCGAGCCAGGATTTCGACGATACCATGAAGACCAACGTCTACGCGCCGTTCTGGCTGACGAGGGCGGCACTGGAACGCATGGGTGCCGGCGCCGTCATCGTCAACACATCCTCCGAACAGGCAGGCAATCCCTCGCCTGACATCGTCGACTATGCCCTCACCCGCGCAGCCGTGTTGAACTTCACCAAAAGCATGGCCAAGCAGCTCGCCAGCCGCGGTATCCGCGTGAACGCGGTCGCGCCGGGGCCGTTCTGGACCCCGCTGCAGGTCAGCGGCGGAGCGACGCCCGAGAAGTTGCGGAGCTTTGGTGGAGACTCGCCGATGGCACGAGCAGGCCAGCCAGCTGAAATCGCAGCGCTTTACGTTGCCGCAGCCGACCCATCCTTGAGCTATTCGACGGGCCAGATCTTCGGTTCGACGGGCGGAAACGGTCAACCGGCCTAGCCGAATGTGCCGCAACCCTTCCCGGTTGCGGCGCAAACCAACCGAACGCGGCGGCACCGGGCCGGAAGGCCATCACGTCCAGCGTCATGATGTCATTCGAGAGCCGCTAGGACATACTTCAGCGTTTCAGCGACAACCGGGCATAATAATACCCACCATATGCCCCGAATGGAGAGTTCGACCCGTAAATCGAGCTTCCGATCGTGTTCGGAACGGTATTCCGATCCGGATACGTATCAAAGATGTTGTAAGCGCCCACCGACACCCGGGCGGCGGGGGTCACGTCATAGCCGACCTCCACGTCGGTGATCCACTTTGCCCCGTAAAACTGGTCCGAGCTGGGCGTATTGTTCAGTGACGCCCATTTCCCATACCGCGTTTGCTTTACGTTGACGCCGATCTGGTCCAGATTCCAGTCGAGACCGAGGATCAGCTTGTCCTTCGGCGTACTGACCGTGAAATAGCCCTGCGTCTGACGGTCGAAGAGCGTAAGGCCCAGTCCGCCCAGCTGCGTCGGCGTGGGGGCGATGTTCCTGATGTCGGTGACATTGTGATTGTACCCGACCGTGGTGCGGAGCCGCCCAAGGCTCCCGAGAGGCAGATTGTACGCACCGACGATGTCGAGGCCGCGGGTGCGGGTGTCGATTGCATTGGTGAAGAAGCGCACATATTGATCGCCGGAGAACCCATTGGCGCGCAAGATCGCGCGCACACCTGCGCTGGAGAGCAGGCCGGTCAACGTGATGCGATCATCGATGTCGATCTGATAGGCATCCACCGTCACCGACAGGCCGGACAGCGGCGTCAGTGCGAAGCCGACGCTGTAATTGCGCGACTTTTCGGGCTTCAGCGGCTCCGCGCCGAGTGCGGCAGCGATCGGAGACCCGGTCCGGACGATCTTCGATTCGATCAGCTGGTACGCGCCGTTCACGAGGTTGAACTGGGTCGAGGTCTGGGCATAGGCCTGCTGTGCAAGACTGGGTGCCCGGAACCCGTTGGAGAAGGCGCCGCGCAGGTTCAGCCAATCCGCCACCTTGTAGCGCCCCGAGACTTTTCCGCTCCAGACGTCGCCCGAGCTGTCGTCATAGGTCTCGTATCGGACCGCCCCGGTCAGCAGGAAACGATCGGTGACATCGAGCGCGAGATCGACATAGCCCGCCCACACATTGCGCTTGATATCGGCCTCATCGCCGGGTGTGACGATGATCGCGCCCTGAGCACCGACCGCGCCCGGCTGACGGGCAAGTGGCGTACCCGCGGGGTACACATAGCCCCCATTTGTGTACGCTGCCGGATCGAGGGCTTTCGTGACATAGCTTTCGTACCGGTATTCCGCGCCGGCCGATACCTGCAGGTTCCGGTCACCGAAGACGGCATAGCCGCGCGTCAGGTCGAGATTGTTCGTCCACTGGTCGAATGCGGCGCTGAAGGTATCGAACGATGTCGGACTGCCGGCGCCGAGCGAGGCGTTGAGCGAATTGTCCGCTCCGCTGCGCGCATAGTCGCGGCCATAGGTGCTGCTGAGATCCAGTTTCCACCCACCGATCGAGCCACGCAGTCCGCCGGTGAACTGTCCATCCGTTTCATGCAGGGTGTAATAGGGCGTAAAGCCATCGGGATAGATCGCGATGACATTGCTCGTCGTGTTCGGCTTTCGCCCCGCCTGGCCGACGCGCGCTTCCCGATAGCCCAGGGTCGTGGTGACATAGGCTTCCACGTTGCCGAGATCGTATCTGCCGTTGAGAGCACCCTGGATCTGGCGGATCTGGGGCAAGCCGCCCTGATATGTCCGGCGATCCACGGTGGCTTCGCGCGGATCGGGCTGGCCGTTGACCGGAAAATAGAATATGCCGGTCACATCGGAATTGCGGACGGTCGCATTCTGGTATTTGCCGTCGATCGACACGGCCAGCGAACCGCGATCCCCCAGAGCGAAGCCCTGTGACAGTTGCGCACTGATCGTCTCGCCGTCGCTGCCGTTGACACCGTCACTATACCGCTGCCCGGTCTCGATGCTGGCGGTGCCGCCGGTCGTATTGGATTTCAGGATGATGTTGATGACGCCAGCGATCGCATCGGAACCGTATTGCGCGGCCGCGCCGTCCCGCAGCACTTCGATCCGCTCGATCGCGCCGACGGGGATCTGGTCGAGGTCGACCGGGTTGCCACCGGCGGACACATTGCCGGAATTCAGATTGATGAGCGCCGAATTGTGCCGTCGCTTGCCGTTCACCAGCACCAGAACATGCACGCCCGACAGGCCGCGGAGACCCGCAGGCCGGGCGACGCTGTCGAAGGACGAACTGCCGACCTGCTGCGCCTGAAAGGACGGCACGAGCTGCGTCAGCACATCCCTGAGCTGTTGGGAGCCTCCCAGCCTGGCGATGTCCTGCCCGCTGATGACGTCGATCGGCGTGGGGCTGGACGCAATCGTGCGCGGTTGCCCGCGCGAACCGGTCACGACGATGTCGCTGCCCTCACTTTCCTCCGGTTGGGACGGCGGCGCCTCGACCTGCTGTGCCTGAGCGGCCGTGGGTGAGAGCGAGGCGATGGAAAGGGCCAGAAGGCTGGATACGATATGCATGCGATCTCCGCTGGACGGCGTGATGTAGAAATGACGGGAAGCGGGTGGGGCCGTCAGCGAACGGTGTCGAACGGCGGAGCTTTGGTCAGCGGGCGTGCCTGATGTCGCGGCACAAGGATCTGACCGCCATCGACGAGCAGGATCCCGTCCCGGAATACCTTGTCGACCCTGCGCAGCGCCTCGATGTCCAGATCGGGTCGACCGTCGACCACGACGATATCGGCGAGTTTGCCCGAGGAGATGCTGCCGAGCCTGTCGTCCATGTCGAGGATCCGGGCATTGGTCAGCGTCGCCGCGCGAAGCGCTTCGGCGGCAGAATATCCGCCCCGGATGAACCATTGCAGCTCGGCGAGATAGACATTGGGTATCAGCTGGTTAGCGTCGCCGATCGTATCGGTGCCGACCCCCATGACGATCCCCGCCGCCTTCATTTTTCGGAAGACATCGAAATCCGCCTGCGCGGTCAGCGTGAATCGACGCGATGTCGATCCATAGAAGCCGCCTGCACGGTCCAGAACGTTCTGGTAGACCTGCAGCGTCGGCACCGCGGCGGTACGATGTTTCGCCATGGCGCGGATCGTCTCATCGGTCCGGGGCAAGGGATGCTCGATGATGTCGACGCCTGCGTCTACGGCGATCGCCGTGTAGACCGTCTCGCAGTCGCACGTCACCTTCAGGCCCAATCGGTGCGCTTCATCCACCGCCGCGGCAATCTCTTCGGGCGAAAAATGGCTCGCGACCTTGATGACGCTGGCGCCGCGCTTGAACGTCTCCCGTACCGCACTGCGCCAGGCATCGGCGCCATCGCGTTCCCAGGCGAAATCGGGGCCATGACTGGGCGAGACCGGCCGCTCCGTGGCATGGCCACCGGTTCCGGTGATGATATGACCGGCCGTGAACACACGCGGCGCCGGAATGCGGTTCGCTGCGCTCCAGTCGGCGAGAACATAGGGCGCATCGGAGACACCGTTCAGATCGCGAACCGACGTGATTCCCGCTTCGAGCATCCAACGCAGGTTCCTGACCCCTCGCAGGACGCCATCACCCTCGCTGGCCTGACGGTCGATCGGCGTGTCGCTGTCTGGGTACGTCAAATGTACGTGCAGATCGATCAGCCCCGGCAGGACCGTCTTGCCACCGACATCGATGACCCGGGCATCGGCGGGCCAATCGCGCCTGCCTGCGGGCCAGATCGCGCTGATCCTTTTACCCTCGATCACGACGGTGCCGGGGGTCGTTCGCGCCAGTTGTGCGTCGAAGACACGCGATGCGTTCGCCACCGTCGTCGACCGCGTCCTCGCCGAATTATACGATGCGCATACCCATCGCGGCGATGCTGCGGACGGCGCCGCGCGCCTTGGGGCTCCTGCCGACGCTGGGTCTGGCGGCCTGTGGTAGCGGCCGCGGTGTCGAACCGTTGAAGTTCTGGGCGATGAGCTACGAGGGCGACTATTCGCCGATGCTGATGCCCGCCTTCACGGCCGCGACGGGGATCGCGGTCGACGTTCAATCGCTTCCGGCGACGGCCAGCCACGAAAAGCTGCTGACCGCGCAGGCCGGCGGTGCGATGCCCGACGTGCTGATGCTGTACAATGGCTGGGTCCAGGAGTTCGCGACGATCGGCGCGATCGCCCCGATCCCGTCGCCTGCGCTGGTCGCCGACATGTTTCCCGGTGTGCTCGACGCGACCAGGGTTGGCGGCCGAGACTTTGCAGTGCCCTGGTCGGTCGCGCCGCAGGTTCAGTTCTACCGCCGCGACATTCTCGCCAGGGCGGGCTATGCCGAGCCCGCCGAAGATTGGGACGGTTGGCTCCGCATGGGTCGTGCGATCAAGCGACAGCGGCCTGACGACTTCGTGTTCTTGCTCCTGCTCAACTGGCCCGACATGCTGATGACGATGCTCGGCCAGACCGGTGCGGCGATGCTGCGCGACCACGATACGCGCGGCAACTTCCAGACGCCGGAGGCGCGCGCCGCATTCGCCTATTATGCCCGGATATTCGCCGAAGGGCTCGCGCCGAAAGCGCTCTCGACCGAGATCCAGGATCCCGTCGCGGCGTTTGCGCAGGGCTATTTTGCAATCTGGCCGACCGGCCCGACGACGTTGCTCGACCTGCATCGTCGCGCCGCCGAAATCCCTGCCGAGCGCTGGGGAACCGCACGGCTGGCGGGTCCCCACGGTGTCGGCGCGGTGTCGGGCCTGAGTACCAGCCTGTGCGTTTCCGCCTCAACGCCGCGTGCGGCCGACGCCTGGACGCTGGTTCGCCACCTCAGTTCGCCGGCGAGCGAACTCCGGTACCAGACCATGATCGGCAATCTTCCCGCCCGCCTTCGCGCCTGGTCGTCGCCGCAACTCCGCGCGCCCATACTGGCGCCGTTCAAGGAACAGATGCGCTTTCCCGCGGTCGCGCCGAGGGTCATCGAGTGGGAACGGATCAAAGTGGAAATCCAGTTCGCCGCCGAGCGCGTCGTGCGGGGCGTACAGACGATCCCGCAGGCACTTGCCGGGCTCGACACGCGCGTCGACCAGTTGCTGGCCAAACGTCGCGCGCTGGTCGAGGCCGGGACGCTCGCATGACGCGCCAGGAACGCGCCGCCTGGGTCTTCTCCGCGCCCGTCCTCGCGATCATCGCGCTCGTCTTCGTTCTGCCGACGACGCTCGCGATGGCATTGTCGGTCACGGATTACTCGATCTACGCGCTGGCCGACTGGGCGAACCTGCGCTTCGTCGGGCTGGGCAATTTCATCGATCTGTTCTCGACGCCGCTATTCTGGCGGGCGATGGGCAATACCGCGCTGTTCGCGGTGCTTGGCGTACCGATGGCGATCGGTGCGTCGTTGGCGGTCGCGCTGCTGCTGAACGATGCGACCGTGCGGTGGAAGCCGCTGTGGCGCGTGCTGTTGTTCGCACCCTACGTCACCAGTATCGTCGCGACCGCCGTGGTATGGCGATTTCTGTTCAACGAGCGCTCTGGCCTCATCAACCGCGCGCTGGCAACGGTCGGGGCAGCGCCGATCGATTGGCTCGGCAACCCGCATACATCGATCCCGGCGATCCTGATCTTCGTCACCTGGAAGATCTTCGGCTATAACATGATCGTCTTGACCGCCGCCCTGTCTGTGGTCCCGCAGGACCTGATGGAGGCCGCGCGGCTCGACGGCGCCGGGCGCTGGACCCGCTTTCGCCATGTCACCCTCCCCGCGATCGGCCCGACCCTGCTGCTCGCCGCGGTGATGAGCGTCGCAGGCTTCCTGCAGATCTTCGCCGAGCCCTATGTGATGACGCTCGGCGGCCCGGCGCAGAGCACCACGACGATCCTGTATTTCATGTTCGACGAAGGCTTCAAATGGTGGAATCTGGGGCAGGCGAGCGCGGTCGCATTCGTCTTGTTCCTGATGATCCTTGCGCTGACGATGGTCCAGACGCGGATCGGAAGGCGCTACGAATGGCTTTGAAGCCTCGCACGGTCCTTGCGAACATGGCAGTCGTGCTCCTGACGGGGCTGACCATCGCGCCCCTGGTCTACATGGTGATCGTGTCGTTCATGCCGCGTGGGGAATCGAGCAACCTCCCGACGCCGCTCTGGCCATCGCGCTGGTCGCTGGAGAATTATCACGAACTGCTCGTCCGACGGCTGATCGATGGCGCGTGGTTCGACTACCGGATCGTCCCCGCGCTGTTCAACAGCGTCGCGATCGCGGCCATCTCGACGGTCCTGGGCCTGCTGCTGACGGTGCCGGCGGGCTATGCCTTCGCCAAGCTTCGGTTCCGCGGACGCGAACGGCTGCTGAAGATCCTGATCGCATCGCTCGTCGTGCCGGGCCAGGTCGCGATGCTGCCACTGTTCCTGATCTTCAAGCAGTTGGGGATCGTCAACAGCTATGCCGGCGTGATCCTGCCGAGCCTTGCTGGCATCTTCGCGATCCTGTTCGTGCGCCAGGCGACGCTGGCGATTCCCGACGAGATGATCGACGCGGCGCGGATCGACGGCGCGAGCGAAGCGCGGATTTTCGTCACGATCGTGCTGCCCCTCCTGTCACCGATCGTGGTCACGCTGGCGCTGTTCATGTTCCTCGGCTCGTGGAACGACTTTCTCTGGCCGCTGATCGTGCTGGCCGACCAGCACCTCTACACGCTGCCGGTGGCGGTCGCGGCGATCGCGCGGGAGCATTCGGCGGACGGCGAGCTGATGATGGCAGCGGCGGTGGTGACGACACTGCCCGTGCTGCTGCTCTTCCTCGCGATGCAGCGCTATTACCTGACCGGCCTGCTCGGCGGCAGCGTAAAGGGGTAGGCGCGGCCATCGGCGGCGAACACATGCGCATTCTCTGGCGCGACGCCGACACGCAGCGTTTCGCCAAGCGTTGCCGATCGGTCGCCCGGCAGCTGCGCCACGATCGTATCGATCGCACCGCGCGCGCCGAGATGGGCAAACGAGAGCGGCCCGAGCCGTTCGAACAGCTCGATCGCGCCCAGGAACGACCCTGCGTCATCGACGTGCAGATGTTCGGGACGAACGCCGAGCGTCACCGCCGCACCGACCTTATCCTGAGGAACGATCGCGCCGGTCCGGACCATCTCGCCCCCCGCCAGCCTGACCATCGTACCGTCATCGTCGACCGACAAGATCGTCGCGGTAAGCAGGTTCATCCCCGGCGAGCCGATCGCCGCTGCGACGGCAAGACTGGCGGGCCGCCGATACACCTCGATCGGTGGCCCGACCTGCTCGACCCGCCCCTCGCTCATCACGACAATACGGTTGGCAAGCGTCATCGCCTCGAGCTGGTCGTGCGTGACATAGATCATCGTCGCGCCGAGCTGTTGATGCAGCCGGGCGAACTCGTGCCGCATCCGCGCGCGTAGATTGGAGTCGAGGTTCGACAATGGCTCATCGAGTAACAATACCCTCGGCCGTCGCACCACCGCACGGGCGATCGAGACGCGCTGGCGCTGGCCGCCGGACAGCGCGCGCGGGCGGCGGTCCAGCAGTTCGGACAGGTCCAGCATCGCCGCCACCTCGGCGACACGTTTGGCAATCTCGCGCTTGGCGACCTTCGCGACCTTCAATGGAAACGCGATGTTTTCCGCGACCGTCAGATGCGGGTAGAGTGCATAAGACTGGAACACCATCGCCAGCCCGCGATCCGACGGCGCCGCATCTGTCACGTCGCGCCCGTCGATCATGACCCGGCCCGTGCTCGGTACCTCAAGTCCGGCGATCATACGTAGCAGCGTGGATTTGCCGCACCCCGACGGTCCGACGAGAACCACGAACTCGCCGTCAGCGATTGCCAGATCCGTCGGCTGCAGTACCGTCGTGTCGCTGAAACGCTTGGAAAGTCCTCTGATTTCGACGCTCGCCACCGCGTGTCCTTTTGCCTAAACCCTTTGGGTAGCGGCAGACACGACTGCGGGCAAAGGCATCGTTTCCGCAGCTCTCGCATCCTTGTGATGACCAGCCCCAGTTCCGGCCATTCGCGGCCTGTTTTGGTTCCCGCCTTCTGCCATCCGTTCATGTTAGCGGCGGAGAATGTGCTGAGTCCCGGCCCTACCCGCTGCCTCGCCAGATTTCCCCGAACGGATGCAGACGGTGCGGAAACTTTTCTGTGATTGAGAGGGTGCTGTAAGTCTAACGCGAACCGCTCTCCACATGATGCACTGGGGTCTTTGACGCTGACAGCTTAGCTGGCGAGGATCTGCCACTCAGCCAGTGCGGCTGAGCGTCGTTCTTTGTACGTCCGTCGGTCGGTAAGATGGCGTTCTAGGCTGAAATGGTTGTGAACGTTGGCATGGACGGATGCGAACTTTTGCAGCGTCTTCATCTGCCTGAGCCTGAGCATCGCCTGCTCTCGTCGTCGGAAGGGCAGATGCGAGTTCTCCACCCGGTTATTCGCCCAACGACCTATCTCTTGGCGTTCGGCGTTGCCGAGCTCGTTCATCGCAGCACGGTAGCTGCGCAGACCATCGGTAGTGATTGTCTCAGGCGGGCCGTGGCGCTTCAGCGCCCTCTTCATAAAGGTGATTGCGGCCGCCTTGTCGTGGGACTTGGTAACGTAGCTTTCCAGCACCTCGCCTTTGTGATCTACCGCTCGCCACAGGTAGACCATCTCGCCGTTCAGCTTCATGTACATTTCGTCCAAGTGCCAGCGCCGGTGGCGAAAGTCACGCGTGTGGCCAATCCGCTTGCGGTGGACCTCGCCTGCAAACATCGGCCCGAACCTGTTCCACCACATCCGTACCGTCTCGTGACAGATGTCGATGCCGCGCTCGAACAACAGGTCTTCCACGTTCCGCAGCGACAGCGGAAAGCGGACGTGCATCAGCGCCACCAGCCGGATCATCTCAGGTGATGAGTTGAAATAGCGGAAGGGCGATAAAAGTTTGCGAGGACGTGGCATGACACCGCTCTACCCTGCCCTGATTATTAGCCAGTGCACTACGACTGACAGAGCCATCAAGAACTTTTTATCCCTTTCCCACTCCCATCTGCTGCAACATCGTCACGGCAAACGCATGTAAGAAACCGGCATAGTATGGATAGATGCTCCGCCGCTTCTCTGCGACGGATATCTTCGTGATGGTCAGAGTGGCGATAGGCACCGGTCGGCGATAGGGGAGCCATCACGCGAAAATCGAGGGCCAGGATAATAGGCGTTGATCAGCCGCGGTGAGATTGATGGCTAATATGTTGGGCGCGCGATGATCGCAGATGACTTCCGACATAAAACTCAAAGGCTTAGAAAAGCCAGTGGCGGAGCGGGAGGGATTCGAACCCTCGATACGCTTTTGGCGTATACTCACTTTCCAGGCGAGCGCCTTCGACCACTCGGCCACCGCTCCGCATGTCCTGGAAGTGGGGCGCCTAGCCTGTCCGCGGGCGCGCCGCAAGTGATTGCGCATGGCGGGCGGATCGGCCAGCCTGACGGCGCTATGCTGAGCCTGATTCTCCTTGCCGCCGCGCCACTGGTGCAGACTGCCCCGGCGCCCGTGCCGAGTGACCCGATCGAGGCCGACTGGCGGGCGATTCCCGACGACGAGTTGCTGGTCGTTACGCTGGCCAGCGGGCGGCAGGTGGTGATCCGGCTCGCCGCGGCGATGGCGCCGCAGCATGTCGGCAATATCCGCACGCTCGCGCGCAGCCGCTGGTGGGACGACGCCAGCGTCTATCGCGTGCAGGAGAATTGGGTCGCGCAATGGGGCGACGCGAGCGAGAAGAAGCCGCTGCCCGCCGGCGTTACCGACCGGCCGGCCGCGGAGTTCGAGATCGCCGCGTTCCGGCCGGCGGTGCGGATGGGCAAGGCGGACAGCTATTCGACCGCGTCGGGGATCACCGCCGATGGCTGGCCGGTGGCGACGAACGGCACGCAGGCGTGGCTGACGCATTGCTACGGCATGGTCGGCGTCGCGCGCGATGCCCTGCCGAGCACCGGATCGGGCGCGGAGCTGTTCACGCCGATCGGCCAGTCGGCGCGGCGGCTGGACCGCAACTATACCGTCGTCGGCCGAATCGTGGAGGGCATGTCCTATCTGTCCGCCCTGCCCCGCAGCGAAGCTGCGATGGGCGTCTACGCGACGCCCGGCGAGCGGACCGGGATCGTATCGGTGCGTCTGGCGAGCGACCTGCCCGCCGGCGAACGGCCGCACTTCCAGTATCGCGCGGCGGACAATCCGCGCTTCGCCGCGGCCGTCGCGCGGCGCGAGCGTCCGGAGGCACCGACGATCGGCCTCGGCGGCGCCGCGATGTGCGACGTGCTGCCCGCGGTCAGGCGAGCGCCGTAAGCGTCAGCGTGCCGCGACCCAGGTCGCGACCTCGCCCGCCACGCGGTTGGCGGCCTGGCTGAGTGCCGTCCCCGCATTGGCGGCATCGATCGCCGACACCGGCACCCGCGCCTCGAACCGGCGCTTCTCCACCGTCTCGGCACCGGCCCGGGTCAGCGCCGCGTCATAGGTCACCACCGCCTCGCGCGTCGTCGCGTCGAGGCCGAACCGGCGCAACTCGCCGGCCAGCGTTGCGCTGGGGTCGCTGATCGACTGGACGGTCGAGAGCACCACCATGTTGCTGCGCGCCGACACCGTGTCCGACAGCAACCGCGCGAACAAACGGGCGGGCGGCTCGCTCCATTGCGCATCCTCGACATAGGCGATCGTCGTCGGCGTCGCCTGCACCGGCACGCGCGCGCCGGCGATCGAGGTCGGCGTCGACGGCACCTGGATCGTGATCGAGCGCGCCTTGGCGGAATTCTGCTCGGCGCCGACCGCGGGACCCGACGTCGTCTCGAGCGTCAGCAGCGAGGGCGGCGGCTTGGCGCCGAAGCTGATGCAGCCGGCGAGCGGCAGCGCCGCAACAGCGAGGAGGAGAAGCCTGGTCTTCATGATCTCACTTGCCCTTGTAGTCGGGGAGCTTCTGCTGGCCGATCAGCGAGCTGGCACCGCCCTGATCGACCTTGTCGGCGATCGACGACAGCGCGGTCGCGGTGACGCGCAGGTCGCGGACCAGCCGGTTCGCCTCCGGGATCGTCTGCTTCGAGAAGGTCTGCAGGCCCGGCCGCGCATCCTGGATCGCCGCGTTGAGCGTCTCGGTGCTCTGCTGCGCCGAAGCGATCGTCTTGTTGAGGCTTTGCAGCGTCGGCTTGACGTCCTCGGCGAGCACGCCGTTGGTCGTGTCGGCGAGCTTGCCGATCGACTGCGCCGCGTCGCCCGCCTGCTGGATCGCGATGCGGGTCTGCGCCAGCGTCGCGGCGATTTCCGGCCCGCGATCGGCGAGTGCATCGGTCAGGCGATTGGTGTTGTCGAGGATGCCCGCGATCGACGCCTGGTTGCGGTCGGTCAGCAGGCCGGTCAGCCGCTCGGTCAACGTCGACAGGCGCTCGAGCAGCTGCGGCGCACTGTTCAGGATCGCGCCGATGCCGCCCTGTTTGGTCGGGATCACCGGCACGCCATAGGGGCATTGCGTTGCATCCGGCTGTTCGGGACAGGCGATCGGCGGCGCACCCTTGCGCGCGCCGTCCAGCGCGACGGTGCTGGTGCCCGTGAAGCTGCCGAGGATCGTCGCGGTCGTACCCTGCAGGATCGGCGTTTCGTCTTTCACCGTCACCCGCACGCGGACGAACTGGGGATCGGGCTTCCACAGGGCGATCGTCTTCACCTGTCCGGTCGGTACGCCCGAATAGGTGACCGTCGACCCCACAGCGACGCCATCGACGGACTGTTTGAAGAAGATGTCATATTCGCGTTCGCTCGCGCCGCCGAGGCGGGCGATCCAGACGGTGAAGATCGCCAGCACGGCGAGCAGGATCAGCACGACGGCGCCGACGATCACATGGTTGGAACGGGTTTCCATCAGTCGCTACTCGCCTTTTCGGCCGGTTCGGTCGTCGCCGCGGCCGGACTTGCCGCGATCTGCTGTGTCTTCACGTCGGTCGGATGCGCTGCGGCATGCGCGTCCTTGGTGGCGACGGCGGCGCGGCCGCGCGGTCCCCGGAAATATTCCTGGATCCACGGGTGGTCGAGCGCCAGAAGCTCGTCGATCGTGCCGACCGCGATCACCTTCTTGTCCGCCAGCACCGCCACCCGGTCGCAGATCGCATAGAGCGTATCGAGATCGTGGGTGATGAGGAAGACGGTGAGGCCCAATGTCTTCTGAAGCGATTTCGTCAGATCGTCGAACGCCGCGGCACCGATCGGGTCGAGCCCGGCGGTCGGTTCGTCGAGGAACAGCAGTTCGGGATCGAGCGCCAGTGCGCGGGCGAGGCCGGCGCGCTTCTTCATGCCACCCGACAGCTCGGCGGGAAATTTCGGCCCGGCGTCGGGCGCGAGGCCGGTCATCACGACCTTGTACGCCGCGATCTCCGCCATCAGCGCCGGGTTCATGTCGCCATAGAATTCGCGCAACGGCACCTCAACGTTCTCGGCGACGGTCAGCGTCGAGAACAGGGCGCCGCCCTGGAACAGCACGCCCCAGCGTTTTCGGATGTCGGTCGCCTCGGTTTCCTCGCGTCCGATCGTCGGTTCGCCGAAGACGGTGATCTCGCCCGCGACCGGGGTCTGCAGACCGATGATCGAGCGCATCAGCACCGATTTGCCGGTGCCCGAGCCCCCGACCACGCCAAGGATCTCGCCCCGCCGTACGTCGAGGTCGAGATTGTCGTGGATGACCGCCTCGCCAAAGGCGTTCTTCAGGCCGCGGACCTGGATGATATGTTCGTCGGCGTCGTGATCGGTGGCGGAAGCGGGCATCAGTTCCACCCCACCCAAGTGAAGAAGACGGCGAAGAAGGCGTCGAGGACGATCACGAGGAAGATCGCCTGCACCACCGCCGACGTGGTGCGCAGGCCGACCTGCTCCGCGTCCGATTCGACCAGCATGCCCTGGAAGCAGCCGGCGATCGCGATGATCGCGCCGAACACCGGCGCCTTGATGAGGCCGATGTACAGATCGGTGATCGGCACGACCTCGCGGATGCGCTGGATGAAGGTGACCGGCGGGATATCGAGCGAGACCCAGCACAACAGGCCGCCACCGATGATCGCGATCAGCGACGCATAGAAGCCGAGCAGCGGCATGAGCAGCACCGCCGCGATCGTCCGCGGCAACACCAGCGCCTCCATCGGCGACACGCCGATGGTGCGCATCGCATCGATTTCCTCGGTCAGCTTCATCGTGCCGAGCTGCGCGGCAAAGGCGGAGCCGGACCGGCCGGCGACCATGATCGCCGTCATCAGGACGCCGAGTTCGCGCAGGGTGAGGCGACCGATGAGGTTGATCGTGAACACCTCCGCGCCGAACTGGCGGAGCTGCACCGCGCCCTGTTGGGCGATGACGATGCCGATCAGGAAGCTCATCAGCCCGACGATGGCCAGCGCCTGGACGCCGACCACCTCGAACCGGTGGACGGTCGCGTTGAAGCGGAAGCGGCTGGGATGGCGGACGATATTGACGAAGGCGATCGTCGTCGCGCCCATGAAGCCGAGCAGGCCGTACAGGGTGCGCAGGCTGATGACGACCGCATCGCCGATCTCGCCGAGCAGGCGGCTGAACGCGTTGGACGAACGATCGGGCAAGGCGACCGGCTGGTCGGCGGCGACGACCGAATCGAGCAGGAAGCGCCCATCCTCGTCCAGCCCGTCGATCGGCGCGTCATGCCGGCTGGCGAGCCGGTGGACGACCCAGGCGCCGACGGTGTCGATCCGGCCGACGCCGCTGAGGTCGATCCGCTCGACCGGGCCGGGCAGAGAATCGAGACGATCCGGCAGCTTGCCGAGCGTCCGCAACAGCAGGTCACCGGAAAAGCGAAGGGTTCCGCCGCTGTCCTGCTCGAATTCGGCTGTGGCGCTCATCAGGGTCGCTTCTGCGGCAAGTCGGCGGGGACGGCAAGGCGTTTAACATACGCGACGGTCCGATTCTTCGCCGTCCGTCGCATCATAACAGGACGTCCACCGTGTGGATGACGAGGCCGACGAGGCCGCCGACCAGCGTACCGTTGATGCGGATATATTGCAGGTCGCGGCCGACGGCATTCTCCAGCCGCGACGTGATGGTGCGCGCGTCCCAGCCCCGGACCGTCTCCGACACCAGCCGGACGATGCCGTCGCCGTAATCCGCCGCGACGCCGACGATCGCGCGGCGGACGAAGCGGTTGATCGTGCGTGCCAGCCGCGGGTCCTGCGTCAGCGTGCCGCCGAGCTGGCGCAGGATGTCGCCCAATTGCCCGGCCATCGCGCCTTCGGGATCGCGCGCGATCGCGAGCAATGCGGCGCGCGCCGATTCCCACAGGCCGTCGAGCCAGCGCTGCATCGCCGGATTGGCGATCAGTTCGACCTTCATCGCCTCGACCCGGGCACGGGTGACGGGATCGAACTGCAGGTCCCAGGCGAGGCGATCGAGCCCCTCTTCCGCCTTCAGCCGCAGCGGGTGCTGCGGATCGTCGGCCATGTCGGCGATCAGCTTGTCGAGGCCCGCGATCAGCTTGTCCGCCACCGTCTCGTCGAGCCCGGTCCAGCGCAGGATCGACCCGGCGCGGTCGTGGACCATCTGGCGGATGAGATGTTCGTTGGCGGACAGCGCCTTGGCGCCCCAGCGGATCGCACCGTCGAGCAGCGGCGCGTGGCGCTGCTCGGCGAGCGCGGCCTGCATGACCCGGCCGAGGATCGGCGAAACGTCCGTCTCGCGCAGCCGCGCGGCGATCCCCGCCTTGACCATGCCGCCGAGCCGCTGCGGATCGAGGCCGTCGAGCACCTGCGCGACCAGCTTCGAGGCGCCCTGACGGAAGCGGCCCCCTGCCCCCTCGGCCGGATCGGTCAGCCAGCGCGCGATCGCGCTGGCGACGTCGACGCGGCGCATGCGGCGGCTAATGACCGCAGGCTGGAGGAAGTTGGTGCGCAGGAATTGCGCCAGCGTGTCGCCGATCCGGTCCTTGTTGCGCGGCACGATCGCGGTGTGCGGGATCGGCAGGCCGAGCGGATGGCGGAACAGCGCGGTGACCGCGAACCAGTCGGCGAGGCCGCCGACCATCGCCGCCTCGCTGAATGCCTGGACGAAGCCGACCCAGGGATACACTGGCGCGAAATGACGGCTGGCGAGGAACACCGCCGCCATCGCCAGCAACAGGCCCCCCGCGATCAACCGCATCCGCACGAGGGCGGGCGGGGCCGCCTCGGTGGCGTTGCTGCGGGGAATGGGGGTCATCGGTGAAACAATCCCCGAACCGCGGGAATGTTCAAGAGGGATCGGCGGGAGATCGCCGCCCCGCCCCCTTCGTCATCCCCGCCCGCGCGGGAATGACGATATTGGAGCGACCGGAATATCCCCGATACGCCGTCACTCCGCCGGCTGTTCGCCCTCGTGACCAAGGCGGCCGGCGGGGACCGGGCCGATTGTCGGGATGTGCGGGCCGGCGATGCCGACCACGGTGCTGCCGTCGTCGCCGGGGCGATAGGTGAGCAGGCGCCGGCCGAGCCGCGGCCCGACATAGCGTTCGATCCCGACCGCAAGACTGAATGCCGCCGGCACGATCACCAGCGTCAGCAAAGTCGACAGGATCAGCCCGCCGATCACGACGATTCCCATCGGCGCGCGCCAAGACCCGTCGCCGCCGAGGGACAGCGCCGTCGGGATCATGCCGGCGACCATGGCGACGGTGGTCATCACGATCGGCTGTGCGCGCTTGTGGCCGGCATCGATGATCGCGGTGAGCGAATCGACGCCCTTGTTCATCTCCTCCAGCGCGAAGTCGATCAACAGGATCGAATTCTTCGCGACGATGCCGAGCAGCATCAGCAGGCCGATGAACACCGGCAGCGACAGCGGATTGCCCGTCGCCCAGAGCGCGATCAGCCCGCCCAGCGGCGCGAGCAGCAGCGAGGCCATGTTGACGAACGGCGGCAGCGCGCGGCGATAGAGCAGCACCAGTACCGCGAAGACGAGGAAGGTGCCGGAGACGACCGCGACGACGAAGTTGGTCAGCATCTCCTGCTGCCACTTCGCCTGCCCCAGCGTCAGCCGGTTTACGCCGAGCGGCAGGTTCTTCATGATCGGCAGATTGTCGATCTGCTTCTGCGCGATGCCGGAGACGATGCCGGGCGCGAGATCGGCGCCGACCGCGATGCGGCGCTGCTGGTTGACGCGGTCGATCTGCGTCGGGCCGGAACCGAGGCTGATGTCGGCGATCAGCGACAGCGGCACCGAACCGCCGGACTGGGTCGCGACCGGCAGGTTCTGGATCGTCGACAGCTCGGTCCGCGCGCCCTGGTCGAGCGCGACGCGGATCGGCACCTGACGGTCGGAGAGCGAGAAGCGTGCCGAATTCTGGTCGATGTCGCCCAGCGTCGCGATGCGGATCGCGCTGGACAGCGCCTGCGTCGTCACGCCGAGGTTGGCGGCGAGGTCGAAGCGCGGACGGATCACGATCTCGGGCCGCTGGAGGTTGCCCGAGATGCGCGGCTGGCTGAGCGTCGGCAGCGTCGCCATCTGATCGACCAGCGTGCTCGCGGTCTTCTGCAACAGGTCGGGATCGTCGCCGCCGAGCACGATCGTCATGTCGCGGCCCGACGAACCCCAGCCGAACTGCGAGCGGAAGCCGACGCGGGCATCGGCGATCCGGGCGAGTTCGGGCGCAAGGTTGCGTTCGAATTCGGTGCTGGTGACTTTGCGGTCGTCGCGCAGCGTCGCGGTGACGCGGCCGGTGTTGACGCCCTGCCCGCCGCCCGTGCGGGCATAGACCGACGACACCTCGGGCTGGCGGCGCAGCAGGTCGGCGACGCGGGTGACGACCGCATCGGTCTGGGCCAGCGTGGTGCCGGGGACCATCTCGATCGTCGCGGTCGAATCGTCGTTGTTCTGCGGCGGCTGGAACTGCATCGGCACCGCGCCGAACATCAGGATGGTGGCGACGAAGGTCAGGACGCCGAGGCCCATGATCCAGACGCGGTGATCGCGCCAGCGGCTGGTGACGCGGTGGTAGCCGCCGCGCGCCGCGCTCGCCTTCTGCTTCGCGCTGTCCAGCGTCCAGCGCAGCACCGCCATATAGGCGTCCATCGCGCGCCCCTCGCCATGGCTGGCGTGGCCGAAGCTCTTGAGGAAATAGGCGGCGATCATCGGCGTGATGAGCCGCGCGACGGCGAGGCTCATCAGCACCGACACGACGACGGTGAGGCCGAAATTCTGGAAATACTGGCCCGAGATGCCCGGCATCAGGCTGACCGGCATGAACACCGCGACGATCGACATGGTGGTGGCGAGCACGGCGAGGCCGATCTCGTCCGCGGCGTCGATCGACGCCTGATAGGCGGATTTGCCCATCCGCATGTGCCGGACGATATTCTCGATCTCGACGATCGCGTCGTCGACCAGCACGCCGGCGACGAGGCTGAGGCCGAGCAGCGTCATCTGGTTGAGATTGAACCCGAGCAATTCCATGAACCAGAAGGTCGGGATCGCCGACAGCGGGATCGCCAGCGCCGAGATCATCGTCGCGCGCCAGTCGCGCAGGAACAGCAGCACGACGAGCACCGCGAGCACGGCGCCCTCGATCATTGCGTGGATCGCCGATTCGTATTGCGCCTCGGTGTATTTGACGCTGTTCGAGCGGAGCACGAAATGGACGCCCGGATTGCGCTTCTCCAGCGCCTCCAGCTTCTTGACCGCCTCGTTGAAGACGCTGACGTCGGAGGCACCCTTGGCACGCTGGAAGTCGAAGCTGATCGCCTGACGCCCGTCGACCGCGGCGCGGCTGCGCTGTTCGGCATAGAGATCGCGGACGGTGGCGATGTCGCCGAGCCGGACCGTGCGGCCGCCGCCCACGTTGATGAGCGTCTGGGCCAGCTGGTTGGCGTTCCGGGCGTTGCCGAGCACGCGCACCGACTGTTCGGAGCCGGCGATCTCGGCCCGGCCGCCTGCCGCGTTGAGGTTGATCTGGCGCAGCTGCTGGTTGACCTGGCTCGCGGTCAGGCCCTGGCTTTGCAGCTTGAGCGGATCGAGGATGACGCGGATCTCGCGGCTGACGCCGCCGTTGCGGTTGACCGCGGCCATGCCGGAAACCGACAGCAATTCCTTGGCGACGGTGTTGTCGATGTACCAGCTGAGCTGTTCGACGGTCATGTCGCTGGCGATCGCCGAATAGCTGGCGAGATCCTGATCGGTCGTGTCGGCGCGGAAGATCTGCGGTTCGAGGATGCCTTCGGGCAGATCGCTGCGGATCTGCGCGATCTTGTCGCGGGTGTCGTTGACGGCGCGGTCGATCGGCGTGCCGATGGCGAGCTGGACGACGGTAGTCGACGAGCCTTCGGTGACGGTCGAGGTGATCTCGTCGATGCCTTGCAGCGAGCGGACCGCGGATTCGACGCGGTTGGTGACCTGGTTCTCCAGCTCGGTCGGCGCGGCGCCGGGCTGGCTGATGACGACGATCACGACCGGAAAATCGATGTCCGGATCGTTGTTCACGTCCATCCGCATGAAGCTGACGATGCCCGCCAGCGTCAGCGCGAAGAACAGGACGAGCGGCGGGACCGGGTTGCGGATCGCCCAGGCGGAGATGTTGCGAAAGCTCATGTCAGCTCGCCTTCTGTGCGATCGGCTTCACCTTCTGCCCCGGCGCGAGGAACCCGCCCGCGGAGCGGACGACGCGTTCGGTGCCATCGAGGCCGGACAGCACGGTGACACCCGCATCCGAGACCTGGCCGATCCGGATGTTGCGGCGCGCGACCTTGTCGTCCTTGTCGATGATATAGACGAAGCTGCCCTTTTCGTCGCTCTGCAACGCGCTGTCGGGGAGCAGCGGCGCGACCGCGGCACCACCGACGATCGTCGCCGAGGCGAAGCCGCCGGGCCGCAACGCGGGATCGTAGCGGAGCGCGACGCGGGCGATACCCTGGCGCGTCTGCGGATCGATGATCGGCGACACCTGCCACACCTCGCCCGCGAAGGTGCGGTCGCTGCCGACCGGCGTCACCTGCGCGCGCGCGCCGGTGTGGAGCGAGGCGAGATCGGCCTCGGACAGCTGCGCGCGCATCTCGATCTGGCCGCCCTGCGCCATGCGGAACAGCACGCCAGAGCCGGAACTGACGATCTGGCCCGGTTCGGCGCCGCGGGTGAGGACGAGGCCGGCGGCGGGCGCGCGGATATCGAGCCGGCCGGTGCGGGCATTGGCCTCGCGCAGCGACGCGGCGGCGACCTGCACGCGCGCGGCGGCGGCGTCGCGGGTCGCGGCCTTGCGCTGCAGGTCGGCCTTGGAGATGAAGCCGCGGTCGACCAGCTGCTGGGCGCGGTCGAGCTCGGCCTGCGCGATCGACTGGTCGGAGCGGGCGACGGCGACCTGCGCGGCGAGCGACTGCGCGGTCTGCGTCTGCACGGAGCGGTCGACGGTGGCGAGGACCTGTCCCGCATTGACCCATTGGCCGGGTTCGACGAGCACGCGGGTAATCATCCCGCCCTCGCCCGCGACGCCGACCGGCATCTCGCGCCGCGCCGCCAGCGTGCCGGTCGCCGACAGCGTGCGGTCGACGGTCTTGCGGCCGGGCACGACGACGGTGACGCTGGGCATCTGTTCGGTCTTGGTGCCGGCGGCGGGATCCGCCTTCTTGCGGCCGAACATCGCCCAGGCGGCGATCGCCAGCAGCACGACGACGACCAGCGCGATGACGATTGTGCGGCCGCGGCCCGACGGCGCGGGTTCGCCCGGCAATGCCAGCCGTTCCTCGTGCCCGATCGAACCCTGATAGTCGTTCATGCCTGTCCCATCCCCGTCCGGCCACATGGCCATCGCATATCGCAGCTGTGTTATCTGAATATATCACTGCGCTCAAGCCCCCGCTGGCACAGCCGTTGCCGCCATGCCCGAAAGCGGTATCCTCCGCAACGATTCCGGCCGTTCAGCAACGGTTGACCAAGGTCCCGCCATGATAGCGGCATCGCAACGACGCGACGGGAGAATCTCGAGTGAAGTATCTGACAGCATTGGCAGCGGTGATGATTCCCGCCGGCGCCCTGGCGCAGGCGGTGCCGACCACGGTCGAGCCGCTCGTGCCGGCGCAGGGAACGGTGCTGGACGTCAGTACCGAAGGGCGGACGACGCGCGTGCCGGACGTGGCGACGATCCGCGCCGGAGTGGTGTCGCAGGCGCCGACCGCGGCCGCCGCGCTCGCCGACAATGCGCAGCGGATGACGCGGGTGATCGCGGCGCTGAAGCGCGCCGGCGTCGCGCCGCGCGATCTCGCCACGTCCAACGTCGGGCTGAGCCCGCAATATCGCTATACCGAGGGGCAGGCGCCGGCGATCACCGGCTATCAGGCGACCAACACGGTCAGCATCCGCTTCCGCGAGGTCGCGAAGGCGGGCGGCGTGCTCGATGCGCTGGTGGCGCAGGGCGCGAACCAGATCGACGGCCCCAATCTGTCGATCGACAAGCCCGAGGCGGCGCTGGACGAGGCGCGGACCGATGCGGTGAAGAAGGCGCGGGCGCGCGCCGATCTCTATGCCGCGGCGGCGGGGTTGAAGGTGGTGCGGGTGATCTCGATCGCCGAAACCGGGCAGGATGCCGGCGCACCGGGGCCGCAGCCGGTGTTCCTGGCGCGGGCGATGGCGTCGGATGCCAAGACCGAGATCGCACCGGGCGAGAAGGACGTGACCGTCACCCTCTCGGTCCGGTTCCTGCTACAATAACGACGCGCACGAAAAAGGCCGCCCGGGTGCCGGGCGGCCTTTCCTCTTTCGCGTGACGAAGCGAAAGCGCGTGCTTTAGCGGACGCTGCCGCGACGCACGAGATTGACGATCGCCAGCAGGATCACCGCACCGAGCAGCGACACCAGGAACGACGTCACGTTGAGCGGCGCGTTGTTGATCGAGCCGCCCGAGATCACCAGGCCACCGATGAACGCGCCGACGATGCCGACGACGATGTTCAGGAAGATGCCCTGCTGGGCATCGGTGCGCATGATGATGCTAGCCAGCCAACCGATGACACCGCCGATGATAAGCCAAAGAATGATACCCATAAATCCCTCCGTTTACGCCCGGCGTGGGCTCTGTCGGAAAGACTCACGAGGCCGGATAAATGTTCCGCACGCGTTTCGTTTTGCGACGTACCGTGTTCGCGCCCCTCAATATTTCTGCTGGCGCTCGTAGAGCGACTTGTAATGCTGGATACGGGTGACCCGCAGCCCGGGCATGCCCGACCGGTCGATCGCGCGCTGCCAGCCGGCGAATTCCTCGACCGTCAGGCCATAGCGCGCGCAGACCTCGTCCACCGTCAGCAGTCCGCCGTTGACCGCCGCCACGACCTCCGCCTTGCGGCGCACTACCCAGCGCGTCGTCGACGGCGGCGGCAGCGAATCCAAAGTCAGCGATTCGCCCAGGGGACCGATGACTTTGGCAGGACGGATTTTCTGGTTCTCGATCATGTTACAACCTCGATCGGGGCGGGGGCCCCCTCTCAAAACGCGATACTGTTGCCTTAGCGGGCGGTCTTGAAGATCGCCTGAAACGCCACGGTAAACGGCCCGTTCACTCTTGCGGCGCCGCGCCGGGCGGGGGCGGATCGCCGGTCCGCCGGCCGTCCACGCGCCATTGCGCCAGCGATGCCGCCGTCGGGCCGTTGAAGGCACCGTCGAGCGGTTGCAGCAAGCGGGACGGATGGCCGATCCGGCCGAACCGTGCCTGTGCGACGGCGGTCGGAGACGCCGTCTGCCGTGCTGCGATCCCGACCATGAGCACCGCCAGGTCGCCCGGAAGCTGGGTGACTTCCGTGTTCCTGTCGAAGCCGGGGAAGCTGAGATCCAACGCTGATACACTCGTGTTACTCGTTCGGGAGTAGCGGCTTAGGGGACAGGCGATGAAGGCGGGGTAAAGCCCGTGAAAAGAATATGTGAACCTTCCTTACTTTGCGGTTCCCGGCGGGAGGGGGTATGGGACCGCTATGGACGATATGGACTTCCAGCTGCCCGGCGATCCCGCCGCGAGGCGGATCGTGGTGGCGATGTCGGGCGGCGTCGACAGTTCGGTGGTGGCCGCGCTGGCGGCGCGGACCGGCGCCGAGACGATCGGCGTGACGCTGCAATTGTACGACCATGGCGAGGCGACCGGCCGCGCGGGCAGCTGCTGTGCGGGGCGCGACATCCGCGACGCGCGCGCGGTCTGCGACCGGCTGGGGATCGCGCATTACGTCTTCGACCACGAAACGCGGTTCCGGGAGACGGTGGTCGACACCTTCGCCGACGAATATCTGGCAGGCCGCACGCCGATCCCCTGCGTCCAGTGCAACACCGGGCCGAAGTTCACCGACCTGCTCAGCCTCGCCCGCGACCTCGGCGCCGATTGCCTCGCGACCGGTCACTACGTGCAGCGGGTGATCGGACCGGCCGGTGCGGAGCTGCACCGCGGTGCCGATCCGGCGCGCGACCAGAGCTATTTCCTGTTCGCGACGACGCAGGCGCAGGTGGACTATCTCCGCTTCCCGCTCGGCGGCCTGCCCAAGGCGCGGGTGCGCGAGATCGCCGCGGAGATGGGCCTCGCCGTCGCCGGCAAGCCCGACAGCCAGGACATCTGCTTCGTCCCCGATGGCGACTATGCCGGGTTGGTGCGCAAGCTGCGCCCGGAGGCGGACACCGCGGGCGATATCGTCGACCTGTCCGGGGCCAAGCTCGGCACGCATCGCGGCATCATCCACTTCACCGTCGGCCAGCGCCGCGGGCTGGAGATCGGCGGCACGCCCGAGCCCCTGTACGTGGTGCGCGTCGACGCGGCGGCGCGTCAGGTCGTGGTCGGCCCGCGCGCGGCGCTGGCGGTGGGGGCGGCGCGGATCACCGGGCTCAACTGGATCGGCGGCGACCATGCCGGGCCGATCACCGCGAAGGTGCGCTCGATGGCGAAGCCGGTGCCGGCGCTACTGGACGGCGACCGCCTGCTGTTCGACGCGCCCGAATATGGCGTCGCGCCCGGCCAGGCGGCGGTGCTCTATGCCGGCAGCCGCGTGCTCGGCGGCGGCTGGATCGCGGCGACGGAGGCGGCCGAGGTCGCCGAGGCGGCATGACCGTCTCGATCGAGGCACTGCGGCTGGAGATGGAAGCCGCCGCGGCCGCGCTCGATTTCGAAACCGCCGGTCGGCTGCGCGACCGCATCAGCCTGCTCCGCAGCGGCGGCGCGGACGTCGATCCGTCGGGGCTGGAGCGGCAGCAACCGGGCGCGATGGGTCTGGGCACCAGCCAGTCGCGCGTGATCCCGCCGGCAGGCTGGGTGAAACCGGCGAAGCCCGATCCGATGACGAAACGCCGCGGGCGTTAGGCGGCGGGGGGTATGCCCCACTCCCAACCTCCATTCGTCATCCCCGTGCAGGCGGGGATGCAAACACGCCAGCCTTCGCGATCGCACCGCGACCATCGCCGCTATGCATCCCCGTTTGCGCTGGAATGACGGCGGTCGGCGAGGCGAGCGTCACGCGCCCCCTATGGCAGCAGGAACGTCCCCTCGATCACCGTCACGCACGCGCCGCCCAGGATGACGCGGTCGCCCTCCAGCGCGCAGGTCAGCAGGCCGCCGCGCCTGCTCGCCTGAAAGGCGGTGAACCGGTCGGTGCCGAGCTTTTCCGCCCAATAGGGCACCGCGACCGCATGCGCGGCGCCGGTGACCGGGTCTTCGGGAATGTCGAAATAAGGCGTGAAGGCGCGGCTGACGATGTCGGTCCGTTCGCCCCGGGCGGTGACCATCGCGACGATCGGTCCCGCCGCGATCAGCGCGCGATCGTCCGGCCGGGCGGCGCGCACTGCGGCCTCGTCGGCGACGACGACCAGCGCATAGCCCCTGTCGTGCCACAACGTCTCGATCGCCTCGACCCCCAGCGCGGCGACGATCGCGTCGAGCGGCTTCGGCGCCGGCCCCCAGGCGGGCAGCGCCATGCGATAGCGGTCGCCCTCGCGCGTCACCTCGAGCACGCCCGCCTGCCGGGTGCGGAAGCGCACCGTCGTGCGGTCGTCGTCGGACGACAGCACGAAATGGCCGCTCGCCAGCGTAGCATGGCCGCACAATGCGACCTCGGCGGCGGGGGTGAACCAGCGCAACTCGAAATCCGCATCATCGTCATCGGACGGCACGATAAAGGCGGTTTCGCTGAGGTTGTTCTCGGAGGCGATGTTCTGCAGCACCGCATCGTCGAGCCACGCCGACAGCGGCATCACCGCCGCCGGATTGCCCCCAAAGGCGCTTTCCGCGAACGCGTCGATCTGGGCGAAGGGAATTCTCACGACATCGTTCCTTACAGGCGTTTGCCGAACCAATGGGGGGTGACGTCCGCCTCGACCAGCGGATTGTCGGTGTCGACATGCCCCTCGGGATCGAGGTGGATCAGCACCTCGACCTTGGGGAAGGTCTGGCGCAGGTTGCGCTCCACCCCCTCGACGATGTCGTGCGCCGCGCCGACCGTCAGGTTGCGATCGACCTCCATGTGGAATTGCGCGAAATCGTGGCTGCCCGAGCGGCGCGTGCGGAAATCGTGGATGCCTTTGAGGCCAGGCTGGCGCGCGGCGACGTCGAGGAAGGCGGCGCGCTGGTCCTCCGGCCATTCCTTGTCCATCAACTGGTCGATCGCGTTGGACGAGGCCTGGAACGCGCCCCACGCCAGCCACAGCGCGATGACGATGCCGAGGATCGGGTCCGCCTTGTGCAGCCCGAGATACTGGTCGAGCACCAGCGCGACGATGACCGAACCGTTGAGGAGGACGTCGGACTGGTAATGGACGTTGTCCGCCATGATCGCGACCGATCCGGTCTGGCGGATGATCTGGCGCTGATACCAGAGCAACACGACGGTCGCGGCGATCGCGACGATCGACACGGTGATGCCGAATTCCGCGTCGGCGGTCGGGCCGTTCTCGCCCAGCGCGGCGATCGCGCGCCACGCGATCGCGCCCGCCGACGCGGTGATGAGCGCGACCTGGAACAGCGCCGCCAGCGCCTCCGCCTTGCCATGGCCGAAGCGATGGTCGTGATCGGCGGGCGTCGCGGCGAGGCGCACGCCGTACAGCGTGACGAGGCTGGCGAGCAGGTCGAGCGCGGTATCGGCGAGGCTGCCGAGCATCGCCACCGATCCGGTCTGCCACGCGGCGAAGCCCTTCAGCGCGAGCAGGAAACACGCCATCGCCACGCTGGCGAGCGCGGCGCGCGTCGCCAGCGGCAGGAAACGGCGCTGTTCGTCGCGCGTCATGGAAACAGCAGTCCCTCGCTCCAATCGTCGCCCGAGCGGGTGAAGACGCGGCGTTCGTGCAGGCGATGCGCGCGGTCCTGCCAGAATTCGATCACCTGCGGCGTGACGCGATAGCCGCCCCAATGCGGCGGGCGCGGCACGTCGCCGCCGGCGAACCGCTCGGTCACTTCGGCGAAGCGCGCCTCGAACGTCGCGCGGTCGGCAAGCGGGCGCGACTGGTCGGATGCCCAGGCGCCGAGCTGCGAATCGCGGCCGCGGCTGGCGAAATAGGCGTCGGATTCGCCGTCGGTGGCGAGGGCCACCGGTCCCTCGATCCGGATCTGCCGACGCAGCGACTTCCAGTGGAACAGCAGCGCCGCCTTCGGCACCGCGGCGAGGTCCGCCGCCTTGCGCCCCTCGCGGTTGGTGTAGAAGACGAACCCGTCCGGGCCATGGCCCTTCAACAGCACCATGCGCACCGACGGTTGTCCCGCCGCATCGACGGTGGCGAGCGCCATGGCGTTGGGATCGTTCGGTTCGCTGTCATGCGCCTCGGCATACCAGCGGTCGAACAGTGCGAAGGGATCGTCGGCCATCGGCGCCCTTTAGCGCATGTTTGCGATCGGGGGAACGGACGCCCGCGCCGACGCGCCGGAACGAGTCTTTCCCCCATGAATTGAATCGCTTCCGCAACGGAAAGAACCACGCCCCATGCCCGCACGTGCCTATTGGCAAGGACAGATCCGGCTCGCCCTCGTGTCGATCCCGGTCGAAATCTATGCCGCGACCAAGAGCGGGGCGTCGGTGGCGTTCAAGCAGATCCACGAACCGACCGGCAAGCCGATCCATTACGAAAAGATCGTCACCGGCGTCGGCCCGGTCGATACCGACGAGATCATGAAAGGCTATGAGGTGTCGAAGGGCGAATTCGTGCTGCTGGAACAGGACGAGATCGACGCGGTGAAGCTGGAATCGAAGAAGACGCTGGAGCTGACCCATTTCGTCGACGCGCATGAGATCGACGTGCTCTATTACGAAAAGCCCTATTTCGTCGTGCCGGCGGACGATCTCGCCGAGGAGGCATTCATCGTGCTGCGCGAGGCGCTGCGCCGCACGAAGAAGGTCGGGCTGGGGCAACTGGCGATGCGGGGCCGCGAATATGTCGTCAGCCTGAAGCCGTGCGGGCGCGGCATGGTGCTGGAAACGCTGCGCTATGCCGACGAGGTCAACAAGGCGCAGGGCTATTTCCGCGAGATCCCCGACCAGAAGCCCGACGCCGACCTGCTCGACCTTGCCGAGGCGTTGATCGACAAGAAGACCGCGACCTTCGATCCGGACGAATTCCATGACCGCTACGTCGATGCGCTGAAGGACTTGGTTGAGCGCAAGCGCAAGGCGAAGGGCCGCAAGATCGTCGAGGACAAGGACGAGGGCGGCACGAAATCCGGCGGCAATGTCGTCGACCTGATGGCGGCACTGAAAAAGTCGATGGAGAAATCCGGCGCGGCGGCGGAGAAGACGCCGCCCGCGAAGAAGGCCGCGCCCAAGAAGGCCCCGGCGAAAAAGCGTGCTTGACCCCCTTCCCGCTCCCCTCCCTTCCAAGGAGGGGAGGACATGACCGATCCGCTCGAACGCTATAACGCCAAGCGGAACTTCACGAGGACCGCGGAACCCGCCGGCACGCTCGAACCCGGCCATGGCAACAGCTTCATGGTGCAGAAGCATGACGCGACGCGGCTGCACTGGGACCTGCGGCTGGAGGTGGACGGCGTCCTCAAGAGCTGGGCGGTGACGCGCGGGCCGAGCCTCGACCCCGACCAGAAGCGGCTCGCGGTCCGGACCGAGGACCATCCCCTGTCCTATGCGACGTTCGAGGGGACGATTCCCGCCAGCGAATATGGCGGCGGCACCGTGATGCTGTGGGACCGCGGCACATGGTCGCCGATCGCGGGCAAATCGGCGAAGGACCTCGACAAGGGGCACCTGCACTTCACGCTGGATGGCGAGCGGATGAAGGGCGAATGGCTGCTCATCCGCCTGAAACCCCGCGCGAAGGAAAAGCGCGAGAACTGGCTGCTGCGCAAGATCGACGATGCCTTCGCGGGCGGGACGGACGTGCTGGTGGAGGAGACGTTGACCAGCGTATCGACCGGCCGGACGATGGCGGAGATCGCCGACGGGAAACCCGTCAAATCCTCCTCGCCACGCCGACGGGGACCGGCACGGCCGGCGGAGGGGGCGGGCCGTAAACCTGCCGCCGCCAAAAAACGTGCTTCCCGTACTGCCAAGGCCATGCCCGCGTTCCGCGAGCCGCAGCTGTGTACGCTGGTCGACAGCGTGCCGGCCGGCACCGGCTGGCTGCACGAGGTGAAATACGATGGCTATCGCGCCATGATCGCGATCGGTGGCGGACGGGCGAAGGTCTACACGCGCAGCGGGCTCGACTGGACCGAGAAATTCGCCGCGATCGCCGAGGCGGCCGCCGCTTTGCCGGTGACGTCGGCGCTGATCGATGGCGAGATCGTCGCGTTCCAGGACGGACGGCCTGATTTCTCGACGCTGAAGAATGCGATCGCGGATGGCGGCGCCATGACATTGTTCGCCTTCGACCTGCTCGAACAGGATGGCGAAGACCTGACCGGCCTGTCCACCGTCGATCGCAAGGAGCGGCTGCGCGCCATCGTCGCCAACGGCGATCGCCTCCAGTTCGCCGAGCATGTCCTCGGCGCGGGCGAGGAATTGTTCGCGACGATGTGCCGCGAGGGGCTGGAGGGCGTCGTGTCGAAGCGCGCCGATGCGCCCTATGCCGGTGCTCGCAACCGGACATGGCTGAAGGCCAAGTGCATCCAACGGCAGGAATTCGTCATCGTCGGCTGGACGCCGTCGGACAAGAAGCGCGGCTTCAAGTCGCTGCTGCTCGGGCTGCGCGAGGGCGACGGCTTCCGCTACGCCGGCAAGGTCGGCACCGGCTTCAACCAGCAGCTGATGGACGATCTGTCGGCCCAGATGGCGAAGCTATCGGTCGCAAAACCGTCCGTCGACGCGGCGAGCCTCAAGACCCACAAGGTCGCGTTGCGCGGCGCCCGGTGGATCAGGCCCGACCTCGTCGCCGAAATCGCCTTTGCCGAGGTGACGCCCGACCAGGTGCTGCGCCATGCGAGCTTCCTCGGCCTGCGCGGCGACAAGACGGCAGACCAGGTCGTGGCCGAGGTCGCCGAACCCGCCCCCGCCGCGCCACAGGTGCATGTGACGGTCAGCAGCCGCGACCGGCTGGTCTTTCCGGACAGCGACGTCACCAAGGGCGAGCTGGCCGATTACTATGCGCAGCTGGCGCCGCTCCTGCTGCCCTGGGCGGGGCGGCGGCCGATCAGCCTCGTGCGCTGCCCGCAGGGACGCGCCAAGGCCTGCTTCTTCCAGAAGCACGACGCGGGCAGTTTCGGCGAGCACGTCCACCATGTCGACGTGCGCGAGAAGGACGGGTCGGTCGAACCCTATCTCTACGTCGACGACGCCGACGGCCTCGTCGCCTGCGTGCAGATGGGGACGATCGAATTCCACGGCTGGGGATCGACGATCGACGCGCTGGAGCGGCCCGACCGGCTGGTCATCGACCTCGACCCCGACGAGGCGCTCGACTTCGCCGACACGAAGCGCGCGGCGGAACATGTCAGCGCGCAGCTCGCCGAACTGGGGCTGGTGAGCTTTCCGCTGCTGTCGGGCGGCAAGGGCGTGCACGTCGTCGTGCCGCTGACCCCGCAGGCGGAATGGCCGGCGGTGAAGGACTTCGCCGACCGCTTCGCCCGGGCGCTCGCCGGGGCGGATCCCGACCGCTTCGTCGCGGTGATGACCAAGGCGAAGCGCAAGGGCCGGATCTTCATCGATTACCTGCGCAACCAGCGCGGCAGCACCGCGATCATGCCCTATTCGGCGCGGGCGCGGGCGGGCGCGCCGGTGGCGGCGCCGGTGTCGTGGACGGAGCTGCGCGACATCGACACCGCCGCGCGCTGGGGCGTCCGCGATGCCGCGGAATTGCTCGAGCGCGCGACCTCGCGCGCGCTCGCCGGCTGGGGCGTGGCGGATCAGGTACTGCCGGACCTCTGAATCCCCGGGGCGCATCGATCCCCGCATCGCAAATCTTTGTTTTATGTTGCCTCGCAGCAGGCAACCCGACACGGTGCGCGCGGACTTCATGGGGTGAACCGCTCAAGCGATGGCGACGCAGGCTGCGCCCTTATTCGACGCGAACACGCATGCCGCGCGCTGGATCGCGGATTATTGCGCGCGGACCACCGCGGGCGACGTGCTGTGCGGCAGCGACGATCCCGCCTGGGCGGCGATGTTCGAGGAGCTGGCGACGGTCGCCTCCGACGACCTCGATCACGTCCGCGAACGCGTCCGCCGTCACGCCGCCGACATCGGCATGGGCTTTCGCATCATCGGCGAGGCGGACGAGCGGCCGTGGCCGGTCAGCCCCGTCCCGCTGCTGATCGACGCGCAGGAATGGGCGCAGATCAGCCGCGGCGTCGTCCAGCGCGCCGAGCTGATGGAAAGCGTGATCGCCGACCTCTACGGCCCCGGCCGGCTGGTCGAGCGCGGCCTGATCCCCGCCGCATTGGTCACCGGCAGCCCCTATTTCCTGCGGCCGATGATCGGGCTGGAGCCGCCGGGCGGCAAGCATCTGCACTTCATCGCGATCGACCTCGGCCGCGGGCCGACCGGCGAATGGCGCGTGCTCGCCGACCATCTGCGCGCGCCCGCCGGTGCCGGCTATGCGCTGGAGAACCGGCTGGCGGTCAGCCGCACCCTCGGCGGGCTGCAGGCGCGGATCAACGTCCAGCGCCACGCCCCCTTCTTCGCCGCCTTCCGCGCCGGCATCGCCGCGATGTGCCGCCGCGCCGACCCGCGCATCGGCCTGCTGACGCCGGGGCGGTTCAACCCCAGCTATCCCGAACAGGCGCATCTGGCGCGCTACCTCGGCCTGCTGCTGGTCGAGGGCGCCGACCTCGCCGCGCTGGAGAACCAGCTCTACGTCCGCACCATCGGCGGGCTGAAGCGCGTCGATGCGCTGTGGCGGCGCGTCGACCCGCGCATGCTCGATCCGCTGGCGTTCGATTCGCATTCGCAGATCGGCGTGCCGGGGCTGATCGATGCCTATGCCGCGGGCAATGTCGTGCTGTCGAACGCGCCCGGCGCAGGCGTGCTGGAGGCGCCGGCGTTCGGGGCCTTCCTGCCCCAGCTGGCGACGCGGCTGCTCGGCGAGAGCCTGCACCTGCCCAATATCGCGACCTGGTGGTGCGGCCAGCCGTCGGAGCTGGCGCATGTCGAGGAGGACCTCGACCGCATGCTGATCGGATCGGCGTTCGGCCCGGTGCCGCTCGGCCTGCCCGGCGGGCGGACGGTGCATGGCGGCGAACTCGACGCCGGCCAGCGCGCCGCGCTGCGCGCCGACATGATCCGCCGGCCGCAAGATTATGTCGGGCAGGAGATCGTGCGCCTGTCGACCATGCCGGTGGTGATCGAGGATGCGCTCGTCCCCCGCCCCTTCACGCTGCGCGTCTTCGCGGCGCGCGATGCGAGCGGCGGCTGGACGGTGCTGCCCGGCGGCTTCGCGCGGATCGGCGAGGATACCGATCCGCGCGCGAGCGTGCTCGGCGAGGGCACCTGGTCGGCCGACGTCTGCATCCACGGCGCCGACACGGTCGAGCCGGTGTCGCTGCTGCCCGCGCCCGATTCGCACCATGTCCGCCGCAACCCCGGCACCCTGCCGAGCAGGGTCGCGGACAATTTCTACTGGCTCGGCCGCTATCTCGAGCGCGGCGAGGCGCTGCTCGCGGCGATCCGCGTCATGCTCGGCAATTCGATCGACGCGGACGGCGGCGCGGCGCTGTCGGCGGCGACTGTGGGCAAGCTGGTCGGCCTGATCGCCGGCGGCGGATCGGCGGCGCATCCGCTGTCGCTCAAGCGCGGCGACCTCACCGCCTTCGCGCGGCAGGCGATGGAGGACGAGGCGTGGCATTCGGTCGCGACGATCAACCGGCTGGCGCGCGGCATCGGTGAGGGTTCGCGCGACCGGCTGTCGGCGGACATGGTGCGCCTGCTCGAGGCGCCCTTCCCCACGCATCGCGGCATGCTCGACCGCGCCGGCTCGCTGCAGCGCCGCTATGTCGCCATCGCCGGCCTGTCGGCGGAGCATATGGGCCGCACCGCGGCGTGGCGGTTCCACGACCTCGGCCGCCGGATCGAACGCGCGATGGCGATGACGCGGGCGCTGCGCCTTTTCGGCATGCCGGGCGCGACCGCGGACGACCTGTCGACGCTGCTTGACCTCGCCGACAGCCAGATCAGCTATCGCCAACGATACCTGACGGGGATCGCGCGCGTGCCGGTGGTCGATCTCGTCGCGCTCGATCCGGGCAATCCGCGCAGCCTCGCCTATCAGGCGGAGCGGATCGGCGAGCGACTGCGCGACCTGCCGGTGCTGAGCGACGACGGCATGCCCGAACCGCAACAGGTCCACGGCCGCGCGCTGGTGGCGGCGCTGTCGATGACGACCGCGGCGACGCTCGATCCCGATACGCTCGGCGACCTCGAACGGCGGCTGGCACAATTGTCGGAAGCCGTGGCTCGGCGGTATTTCCTGCAGGGCGCGGAGCCGCTGCGCGCCGGGGGGCTGACGCTGGCATGATCGGCGAGATGCTCTACGATATCCGGCACATCACCCGGTTCGACTATGGCGGCAACGTCAAGTTCGCGCGCTGCAACCTGCGGCTGAAGCCGATCGACTGGCCCGGACAGGTGCTGGAGGATTATGCGCTCACCGTCGAACCGGTCGGCCGCACCAGCGCCGGCCGCGCCGAGGCGGGGCTCGCCAACGTCACCCGGCTGGTGATCGACACGCCGGTGCGCAGCCTGACGATCGAAAGCCGCTCACGGATGCGTGTCGACCGGCTGGTGCCGGTGCCGGACGCGAGCGATCCGACGCTCGGCGAGGTCGCGGCGATGGCGCGCGCCAGCCGCGACCTGTCGGCGGCGAGTCCCGCCAATTACCTGTTCCCCTCGCCGCTGATCCCGCTCGACCATGGCATCGCCGCTTATTGCGCCGCCGACCTCGATCCGCAGCGCGGCGTGCTGGAGGCGGGGATCGCGCTTGCCCGCCGCATCCAGGATGATTTCACCTTCGATGCGACCGCGACGCTGGTCGACACGCCGCCGCACGAGGCGTTCCTGAAGCGCAAGGGCGTGTGCCAGGACTTCGCGCAGATCATGATTACCGGCCTGCGCGCCGCCGGCCTGCCCGCCGCCTATGCGAGCGGCTATATCCGCACCATCCCGCCCGAGGGGCAGCCGCGGCTGGTCGGCGCGGATGCGACGCATGCGTGGGTGCTGCTCTGGTGCGGGCCGGTGAAGGGCTGGGTCGGGCTCGATCCGACCAACGGCATCTGGATGGCGGGCGACCATATCGTGATGGCGGTCGGCCGCGACTATGCGGAGATCGCGCCGGTCGACGGCGTCGTTTTGGGATCGCAGGCGCAGAACATGGCGGTGAGCGTCGACGTGGCGCCGCTGGTCGACGCATAGGCAGCCGCCCCACGCCTGCCCTCACCCTTCGACGGGAAGGGTGAGGGCGAACGCCTATTTCGTCACGGCATTGTCGTTGCCGACCGCCTCGTCCGTATCGCCGTCGCCCGGGCCGGAATAAGCGACATGACTCTGTCCGCCATGGCCCAGGAAGCCGCCGCCGACATCCTCCTGCTTGCCCTTGCCCGTGTGCGGATTGGGATAGGCGCCGCCGCCGCTTTCGCCGCCCCCTTGCTTGGCCGGCTCATCGCCGACACCGTCCTTCGCGCCGTCGTGGGTCGTACTCATCGCCTGCATCGGCTGCTTGTCGGTCATGGTCGCATCTCCTCGTGCCTGTCCAAACGATCCACGGCATGATTGCGTTGCGCGCCGCCCTCCCCCACATAGGCGCCTAATACACCAATGGGGAACCAATGGCCGATCCATATCAGACCTTGGGCGTTGCCCGCGGCGCGTCCGAGGCGGACATCAAGAAAGCGTATCGCAAGCTGGCCAAAGAGCTGCATCCCGATCGCAACAAGGACAATCCCAAGGCGTCGGAGCGCTTCAGCCAGGTCACCAACGCCTATGACCTGCTGACCGATAAGGACAAGCGCGCGCGCTTCGACCGCGGCGAGATCGACGGCGACGGCAACCCCGCCTCGCCGTTCGGCTATGGCGGCGGCGCCCGGCCGGGCAGCGGCGGCCGCGCCGGCGGGCCGGGCGGCGGGTTCAGCAGCGCCGGCTATGAATTCGGCGGCGGCGACGGCGACATGAGCGACATCTTCGAAGGGCTGTTCGGCGGCCAGACGCGCGGCGGCGGCTTCGCCAGCGGCTTCGGCCGGCGGGCGCAACCCAAGGGCGGCAACGTCACCTATCGCCTGCAGGTGCCGTTCGTCGACGCGGCGACCCTGAGCCCGCAGCGCGTGACGCTCGGCGACGGCAAGACGATCGACCTCAAGCTGCCCGCCGGGGTCGAGACCGGCACGCAGATGAAGCTCACCGGCAAGGGCGAACAGGGGCCGGGCGGCGCGGGCGACGCGATCGTCTCGATCGAGGTGCAGGGCCACCGCTTCTTCACCCGCGACGGCGACGACGTGCGGCTCGACCTGCCGATCACGCTGGGCGAGGCGGTGGCAGGCGGCGCGGTGCGCGTGCCGACCGTCGACAAGGCGGTGATGCTGACCATCCCCAAGGGGACGACGTCGGGCAAGACATTACGCCTGAAGGGCAAGGGCTTTCACAAGAAGGACGGCAGCCGCGGCGACCAACTGGTGACGCTGGTGATCGACGTGCCGGCCGACGATGCCGCGCTGCAACGGTTCGTGGCGGAGTGGAGCGACACGCGGAACCCACGGGCGGCGATGGGCGTCTGACCGCCTACGTGACCGATACGACAGCCCTTACGCCCGAAGACCGAGCGCACCAGCGCCACGGTGCCCGCCATCAGCTCGCCAAGCTCAAGCCGGGACCGGCGACGCTGGAGGTGACGAAACGCGCCGCGCTCGGCGTGTTCAACGACGGCTTCATCCATGCCGGCAACCTTGCCTATCTGGCGCTGATGACGGTGTTTCCGTTCTTCATAACCGCCGCGGCGGTGCTGTCGCTGCTGGGGCAGAGCGAGGAGACGCAGCGCGCCGTCGCCTCGTTCCTCCACGTGTTGCCGCCCAACGTCGCCGATATCCTGCGCAAGCCGATCGCCGACGTGCTGGTCGCGCGGACCGGATCGCTGCTGTGGCTGGGCGGCCTCGTCGGCCTGTGGACGGTCGGCAGCTTCGTCGAGACGATCCGCGACATCTTCCACCGCGCCTATGGCGTGAAGGCGAGCGTGCCGTTCTGGCGCTCGCGGCTGTCGTCGTCGGGCGTCATCATCCTGTCGGTCGTCATCGCGCTGATGAGTTTCCTGGTGCAGGGTATCCTCACCGCGGCAGAGCAGTTCATCTACCGGCTGGTGCCGTTCGCGGAAGGAATCGCGGGCTGGGTCGGGCTGTCGCGGATCATCCCGGGGCTGGTGATGTTCGGCGCGCTTTATCTGCTGTTCTATTCGGTGACGCCGTCCAAATATCGCGATACCGATTGTCCGAAATGGCCGGGTGCGCTGTTCACCGCCGGCTGGTGGATCAGCATGACGGCACTGCTGCCCAAGGTGCTGGCGCAGCTCGGCGGCTACGACCTGACCTATGGCAGTCTGGCGGGTGTGGTGGTGATGCTCCTGTTCTTCTATCTGATCGGGCTGGGACTGGTGTTCGGCGCGCATCTCAACGCGGCACTGGCGGAACCGCCGGAACCGGCGCTACAGGGGAACACGACCAAGATGGAGGCGAAGACGGCGTGACGGGTTTGATGGCGGGCAAGCGTGGGCTCATCATGGGTCTGGCGAACGACAAGTCGCTGGCCTGGGGCATCGCCAAGCAATTGTCCGAACATGGCGCGGAGCTGGCCTTTTCCTACCAGGGCGCGGCGATGGAAAAGCGGGTGCGCCCGCTTGCCGAGCAGCTGGGCGTGGCGCGGCTGTTCGATTGCGACGTGTCCGACATGGCGGCGCTCGATACGACCTTCGACGCGCTGGCGGCGGAATGGCCCCGGATCGACTTCGTCGTCCATGCGATCGGCTTTTCTGACAAATCGCAGCTGCGCGGGCGCTATTACGACACGACGCTCGACAATTTCCTGATGACGATGAACATCTCCGCCTATTCGCTGGTCGCGGTGGCGCAGCGCGCACGACGGCTGATGCCGGAGGGCGGGTCGATCCTGACGCTGACCTATTATGGCGCGGAAAAGGTCATTCCCCATTACAACGTCATGGGGGTCGCCAAGGCGGCGCTGGAGACGAGCGTCAAATATCTCGCGGTCGATCTCGGCCCCGACAACATCCGCATCAACGCCATCTCCGCCGGCCCGATCCAGACGCTGGCGGCACGCGGCATCGGCGATTTCAACTATATCCTGAAGTGGAACGAGCTGAACGCGCCGCTGCGCCGCACGGTGACGATCGAGGACGTCGGCGGCGCCGGCCTCTACATGCTCAGCGACCTGTCGAGCGGCGTGACCGGCGAAATCCACCATGTCGACGCAGGATACAACGTCATCGGTATGAAGGCAGAAGACGCCCCGGACATCGCGCTGGCGTGACCGTCGCCGTCCGGCCGGCGCGCAGCGACGACGTCGCGGCCATCGACACGCTGCTGCGGGACTGTTTTCCGGCACCCGACGAAGCCGTGCTGGTCCGCGATCTGTGCGTGGATGGCGATATGATCCTCGTCCTCGTTGCCGAAGACGAAAGCGACGGGACGCTCGCCGGACTGGTCGCCTTCAGCCGGATGGATGTGACGATCGGCGACAAGGCGGTGCCTTCCGCTGCGCTGGCACCGATCGCGGTCGATCGTGAATGGCGGCGTCAGGGTGTGGCCGAGGCGCTGATCGGTGCCGGCGTCGAACATCTCGAAACGGCCGGTGTCGTATTGTGCTTCGCGCTCGGGGAGCCGGATTTCTACGGCAGGTTCGGGTTCGCCGTGGACCTCGCCCATGGCTTCGCCTCGCCCTATGCCGGCGACTATTTCATGGCCCTGCCCCTGCAGGGTGGCTTGATCCCCTGCGGCGTCCGCGGCAACGCGACGCATGCGGCGGCATTCGCCAGGCTGGGGTCCCCATCGTGAGCATCAATTCCTTCGGTCATCTGTTCCGCTTCACCACCTGGGGCGAGAGCCACGGTCCGGCGATCGGCGCCGTCGTCGACGGTTGCCCGCCGGGACTCGCGCTGACCGAGGGGGATATCCAGCCGTGGCTCGACAAGCGCCGCCCCGGCACGTCACGCTTCACGACACAGCGGCGCGAGCCCGATCAGGTGCGCATCCTGTCGGGCGTGTTCGAGGGACGGACGACGGGGACGCCGATCAGCCTGATGATCGAGAATGTCGACCAGCGTTCGAAGGACTATTCCGAGGTCGCGCTCGCCTATCGTCCGGGTCATGCCGATTACGCCTATGACGCCAAATATGGTTTTCGCGACTATCGTGGCGGCGGGCGGTCGTCGGCGCGCGAGACGGCGTCGCGCGTCGCCGCCGGAGCAGTGGCGCGGCTGGTGATCCCGCAGGTGCGCATCCGTGGCTGGGTCGAGGCGATCGGTGGCGACGCCATCGACTATGCCGCGTTCGACGATGCGGCGATCGACGACAATCCGTTCTTCTGCCCGGATCGCGCCGCGGCGGCGCGGTGGGAGGCGCTGGTCGACGGCGCGCGCAAGGCGGGATCGTCGCTGGGCGCGGTGGTCGCGTGCGAGGCGACCGGTGTGCCCGCCGGCTGGGGCGCGCCGCTCTATGCCAAGCTCGATGCCGAGCTGGCGCACGCCTGTATGGGGATCAATGCGGTGAAGGGCGTCGAGATCGGCGATGGCTTCGCGGCCGCGGCACTGACCGGCGAAGGCAATGCCGATGCGATGCGGCCCGGCGCCGACGGCCCCGATTTCCTCGCCAACCACGCTGGCGGGATCACCGGCGGCATCGCCACGGGCCAGCCGATCCGCGTGCGGGTCGCGTTCAAGCCGACCAGTTCGATCCTGACCCCGGTCGAGACGATCGACCGCAGCGGCAACGCCGCCGATATCGCCACCAAAGGCCGCCACGACCCCTGCGTCGGCATTCGCGGCGTGCCGGTCGTGGAGGCGATGGTGGCGCTCGTCCTGGCCGACCAGGCGTTGCTGCACCGGGGCCAGACGGGGCGCTAACGGTTAATAATTGGAACCCTCTCCTGTCCTACCCGTTGGGGGCGGGCAAGAATTTGCAGGAGAGAACAATGCGTAAGGTCATTCCAATCATGGCGGCTGCCATGCTGATCCCGGCCGCAGCCTATGCTCAGACCACGACCGGAGGCACCGCCGGTTCGACGATGGGTACGACCTCCGGCACGATGGGCGGCCAGACGACCACCACGTCGCCCACCGATTCGACGATGTCGACGACGACCACTACCCAGAGCAAATCGTCGAAGCGCGGGCGCAGCACGCGCGCCGGCACCAGTGGCAGTGCGACCGGCGTCGACAACTCGACCACGACAACGACGCCGGCCCCCGGGTCGACCACCGACACGATGGGCGGCACGACGGGCACCGGCACCGGTACGACGACCGGGACGATGGGCGGCACCGGCACCACGGGTACGATGGGTGGCACGTCGACGACGGGTACCATGGGTGGAACAACGACCGGCACCACCACCGGTGGCACCACGCCGCCGCAATAAGCCGTCACCGATGTGAGGCTCGAACAGCCGGGTGGTCCACGCCACCCGGCTTTTTCGTGTCCCGATCAGTCCGCGAAGGGATCGCGGACCAGGATCGTATCCTCCCGCTCCGGGCTGGTCGACACCAGCGCGACCGGGCAACGGATCAGTTCCTCGACGCGGCGGATATACTTGATCGCCTGCGCCGGCAGGTCCGCCCAACTGCGTGCGCCGGCGGTCGATTCCTGCCAGCCCTCCATCGTCTCGTAGACCGGCTCGACCGCGGCCTGATCGGCGGCATGCGACGGGAAATAATCGAGTTCCTCCCCACGCAGGCGATAGCCAGTGCAGATCTTCACCGTCTCGAACCCGTCGAGCACGTCGATCTTGGTCAGGGCGATGCCGGTGATCCCGCCGACCGCCGCCGACTGGCGCAGCAGCACCGTGTCGATCCAGCCGCAGCGGCGCTTGCGCCCGGTGACGGTGCCGAATTCATGGCCACGCACGCCGAGGCGCTCGCCGGTTTCGTCCTCCAGCTCGGTGGGGAACGGACCCGAACCGACGCGGGTCGTATAGGCCTTGGCGATGCCGAGCACGAAGCCGACCGCCGCCGGTCCCAGACCCGAACCGCCCGCCGCAGTGCCGGCGATCGTGTTGGACGAGGTGACGAAGGGATAGGTGCCGTGATCGACGTCGAGCAGCACGCCCTGTGCGCCTTCGAACAGGATGCGCTTGCCCGCCGCCCGCGCCTCGTTGAGATCGCGCCACACCGGCTTGGCGAAGGACAGGACGAAATCAGCGATCTCGCGCAGTTCGGCGATCAGCGCCGCGCGATCGATCGCGGGCGACCCGAAGCCGGCACGCAGCGCGTCGTGATGCGCGAGCAGCCGGTCGAGCTGCGGCCCAAGGTCGTCGAGATGCGCGAGGTCGCAGACGCGGATCGCGCGACGGCCGACCTTGTCCTCATAGGCCGGGCCAATGCCGCGCCGGGTCGTGCCGATCTTGCCCGCGCCGCTCGCATCCTCGCGCAGCGCGTCGAGGTCGCGGTGCAGCGGCAGGATCAGCGCGCAATTGTCGGCGATGCGCAACGTCTCCGGCGTCGCCCCCACGCCCTGTGCCGCCAGCCGCTCGATCTCCGCCTTCAGCGCCCAGGGATCGAGGACGACGCCGTTGCCGATGACGCTCGGGGTGCCGCGGACGATACCCGAGGGGAGCAGCGACAGTTTGTAGACGTTCTCGCCGACGACGAGCGTGTGACCGGCGTTGTGCCCGCCCTGGAAGCGAACGACCATGTCGGCGCGCTCGGCAAGCCAGTCGACGATCTTGCCCTTGCCCTCGTCGCCCCATTGCGCGCCGATCACTGCTACATTGGCCATGGATACGGAACTCCCCCTGCCACAGCGAACCCGCGCGCCCTTCGACAGGACTCGGCGCGACGGGTGGTTCCGAAATGTCGGGGCGGCGGTTACCCGGCGCTGCGAGCGGGGTCAACCGCATGCACGAGCACCGCGTCGGCGGGATGCGGCGAATCATGCTCGACATATTCGACCAGCGTACCGTCGCGCTGCCGGACCAGCATGTTGCGCCCGGTCGGCACGCGCTGGATGCCGTCGAGGATGGTGGCGCCGGTCGTCGGCAGATAAGCGGCGAAGGCGGCCAGATCGTCGACCATGAACGTCATCGCGGTCGCGCGAAACGGCGCCAGCGCCGCGTCGGACCCCCCGATGAAGAGGATCTGCCCGACCTGCACGAGGCGCAGTTCCATCTCCGGATAATCGAACTGCAGCCGCACCGGTTCGCCGAACAGGGCCTCATATTCGGCGACCGCGGCGTCGATCGCCTCGAGCGGCAGCAACCGTCGGACCAGCACGTTACGGATCCGCACTTCGGCCTCCCTTCGCGATATGGATCGATCAGTCGGCGGGCAGCGCCCTTGCCTCGCCCGCCGCCCACAGATGCGTGCACAATTGCGCTTCGGGCGTATCGCCCGGTTCCAGCGCGGCGACGGTCACCCAGCCGTCGGCGCGCATCCTCGCGCCGTCCGCGGCGGGGGTACCGAAAGGCAGGAACAGGCGGCGGCGATCGACCGGGCCGGTGGTGGCAACGATCGCATCGGCGTAGAGGGAAAAGCCGGTCGCGACCTCTTCCGCGCCATCGCCATGGACGATGCGATAGGTGCCGCCGCGGCCGACCTCACGCGCGACGCCGGCGGCAAAGATCGAAAAGCCGAGCCATGTCTGATATTCGAAACCGTGCCGCTCGGTCGGATCGAGCGTCAGCCTGACGCTGTCAGGGATTGCCGCGGTGATCGCCGCCAGTCCGTCGAGTCGCGACGTCAGCACGCCATCCGTGTCGAACGCGCGCAACTGCGCCATCGCGGATGCGAACGGTCCCGCCGCGGCGATCAGCGGCAGATAGTCGGGCGCGATCTCCGCGACGCCGCCGGCATCCTTGGCATCCAGTCGTTCGCGCAGCCGGCCGATGCGGTCGGCGGCGACCGGCAGCGGCCCGGCGGCGAGGGTATCGACCAGATCGGGCAAGGTGAAATCAATCGAAACACCCGCAACGCCGGCCGCGGTCAGCCCCTCGACCGCGACCCCGACGACCTCGCTGGCGGCGGGCCGCGAATCGAGACCGATCAGTTCCACGCCGACCTGCCGCCGCTCGCGGCCGGGAGCGAGCGCGGAGGCGCGCAGCGCCAGGACCGAACCGGCATAGGACAGACGGACGGGGCGCGGGTGGTGGCCCATGCGGGTCGCGGCGATCCTCGCCACCTGCGCGGTCAGATCGGGGCGGATCGCCATCGTCGTCTGGCTGACCGGGTCGACGAAGCGCACCGCGTTGCGCAGCCCGCCCGCCTTCAGTCGCGCGCCCAACCCTTCGGCGAATTCGGCGAGCGGCGGATCGACGCGTTCGTACCCGTGACCCCGCGCCGCCTCCAGCACGCGCGCCTCGATCGCGGCGGCGGCATCGGCGAAGGGAGGCAGGCGATCGTGGAAGCCCTCGGGCAGCAGGCCGAATTTGGTCATGTCGCGCGGATAGCGACAGCGGCGGAGGAGCGCCATAGCCGCGATGCGGTTGCGTTAGCCGGCAGGTGCGGGTGTGGGCGGTACATCGGGGGTCGGCGCGGGAGCCGGCGTGGCGGGGGCGACGGGCAGTTCGACGGTTGGGGCCGATCCCCGGCCACGCAACCGGATGGCACCGCTGGGCGCCTCGGTCATGCCGCCCGAGTCCGCCTTGCCGCGGCCGTGCAGGCGGTCGATCTCCGCCTGCCGCCGTTGCAGATAGAAATCGCGGGCATTGCCGTACCGGTCGCCGGGGGCGGTATCGATCGCCTTGTAGGTTTCGTCGAACTCCGCGCGATGATCGAGCGCGCCGAGCGCACCGGCGGGGATCGCGAACTTGGGATCGGTTACCCCCTGCCCCAATGCGATGGGCATGACCAGACGGTCGATCGCACCGCCGAACAGGTCCCGGATCGTCGTCGGCCCGACCAGCGGCAGGTACAGGAACGCGCCGTTGGGGACGCCATAGAAGCCTAGCGTGTTGGCGAACCCGTTGCTGCGGCGGGGCAGCCTGAACGGTTTGCGACGAGCGATGTCGAACAGGCCGATCGCGCCGATCGTCGTGTTGACCACGAACCGCCCGACCGTCTCTGCCGCCTTGCCGATCTTGTGCTGGAGCAGATAATTCACGAACACCACCGGTTCGCGCAGATTGTAGAGGAAGTTGTGGATGCCGTCGCGGATCGGCCCCGGCACCTTATTCTTGTACGCCATCGAGAGGGGACCGATCAGCGCGCGGTCCACCGCCTGCGTCGCGTCGAACGCAGTCGCATTGATCCCGGCAAGCGGATCGGGCGCCTCCCAGTCACCGCGCGCGGTCACGACGATGTCCGTGCCCGGCGACGTGGCGTCAGCGGCGGCGAATACCGGGAACGTGGCGAACGGGACCTGAACCAGCGGCAATACCGGAACGACCGGCGGCCCATCTGCGGGAAGCGGCGGCAGCAGGTCTTGCAACGGCCGATCCGGCATCCGGTCCACCGGCGCGGGCGACGCGATGACCGATGTCTGCCCGACCGGCGCGATGTCGGGCAACGTCGGCGCCATCAGCGGACCCGACCCGAGCAGCAGGACCGCGATCACCGACAACGCCAATGCACCAATCCCCCGGCCCCGGCGCATATCGGCCGGGCCGTTGGATACTATGGATATGGCACAAGCGCCAGACTGGCGGCGTGCGTCAGGGATCGCCGCGATAAAACCGCAATGGCGCTATCGAATGATCGCGGTGAACGCGGTGAACGCGGAGCGGCAACGCCTGCCGGAGGATGAGCGCGTCGCACTCACCCTCCGGCGGCAGCGTCAGAACGTCAGGCCCATCGCAGTCTTCACGCCGCCCAACGCCTTCACCTTCGCCAGCAGTGCCGCGTCCACCGGCTCGTCGACCGACAGCAGCAGCACCGCTTCGCCACCCGCCTGACGGCGGCCGAGGTGGAAGGTGCCGATGTTGACGCCCGCCTCGCCCAGCGCCGTGCCGAGACGACCGATGAAGCCCGGTGCGTCCTCGTTGACGACGTACAGCATCGGCCCAACCAGATCGGCCTCGACCTTGATGCCGAACAGCTCGACCAGACGCGGCGCCTGATCGCCGAACAGCGTGCCCGCCACCGAACGCTCGCCGTCCGCGGTCTTGACCGAGACGCGCAGCAGCGTGTGATAATCACCCTCGCGCTCGGTGCGCACCTCGCGCACCTCGACGCCGCGATCGCGCGCCAGCAGCGGGGCGTTGACCATGTTGACCGTCGCGGTCTGCGTGCCGAGGAAGCCGGCCAGCACCGCGCTGGTGATCGGCTTGGCGTTAAGCTCCGCCGCCGCGCCCTCGGTATGGACCGAGATGCGGGTGATCGCGCCGGTGGTGAGCTGGCCGACGAGGCTGCCGAGCTTTTCGGCGAGCGCCATGTACGGCTTGAGCTTCGGCGCTTCCTCGGCGGACAGGCTCGGCATGTTGAGCGCGTTGGTGACGCCGCCCGAGACGAGGAAGTCGGCCATCTGCTCGGCGACCTGGATCGCGACATTGACCTGCGCCTCGGTGGTCGACGCGCCGAGGTGCGGCGTGGAGACGAAATTTGGCGTGCCGAACAGCGGCGAGGCCTTGGCCGGCTCCTCGACGAACACGTCGAGCGCCGCACCGCCGATATGGCCGCTGTCGAGCCCTGCCTTCAGCGCCGCCTCGTCGATCAGGCCGCCGCGCGCGCAATTGATGATGCGCACGCCCTTCTTCGTCTTCGCCAGCGCCTCGGCCGACAGGATGTTGCGGGTCTGGTCGGTCAGCGGCGTGTGCAGCGTGATGAAGTCGGCGCGCGCCAGCAGCTCGTCGAGCGTCACCTTCTCGACGCCCATCTCGACTGCGCGCTCGGGGGTCAGGAACGGATCGAAGGCGACGACCTTCATCTTGAGGCCGCGCGCGCGGTCGGCGACGATCGAGCCGATGTTGCCGGCGCCGATCAGGCCCAGCGTCTTGGCGGTCAGCTCGACGCCCATGAAGCGGTTCTTCTCCCACTTGCCGGCCTGCGTCGAGGCGTCCGCCTCGGGCAGCTGGCGGGCGAGCGCGAACATCAGCGCGATGGCGTGTTCGGCGGTGGTGATCGAATTGCCGAACGGCGTGTTCATCACCACGACGCCCTTGGCCGACGCCGCGGGGATATCGACGTTGTCGACGCCGATGCCGGCGCGGCCGACGACCTTCAGGTTGGTGGCGTGTTCGAGGATCGCCTTGGTCACCTTGGTCGAGCTGCGGATCGCGAGGCCGTCATAGTCGCCGATGATGGCGATCAGCTCTTCGGGGGTCTTGCCGGTGATCTCGTCGACCTCGACGCCGCGCTCGCGAAAGATCTGCGCGGCCTTGGGGTCCATTTTGTCGGAGATGAGGACTTTGGGCATGGGTGTTATCCTGTGAACCAGCCGTCACCCCCGCGAAGGCGGGGGTCCATAGCCGCTGACGTTGCGGCGTCTTCGACGACCTGCGTGTATGGATCCCCGCCTGCGCGGGGATGACGAAATCGGGTTAGACGGCGTTCTTTGCGGTCGCGTAGGCCCAGTCGAGCCAGGGACCGAGCGCCTCGATATCGGCGGTATCCACCGTGGCGCCGCACCAGATGCGCAGGCCAGCCGGGGCGTCGCGATAGCCGGCGACGTCATAGGCGGCGCCTTCCTTCTCGAGCAGGCCGGCCATCGTCTTGATGAACGCCTCGTCGGCGCCCGCAACGGTCAGGCAGACGCTGGTCTTCGACCGCGACGCGGGGTCCGCGGCGAGATGCCCGAGCCAGTCGCGGTCCGCGACGATGCGGTCGAGCGCGGCGGCGTTGGCGTCGGAGCGCGCGATCAGGCCACCGGCGCCCAGTGACTTAGCCCATTCGAGGCTTGCGATCGCATCCTCGACCGCGAGCATCGACGGCGTGTTGATCGTCTCGCCCTTGAACACGCCCTCGGTCAGCTTGCCCTTCGACACGAGGCGGAACACCTTGGGCAGCGGCCAGGCCGGGGTGTAGCTCTCCAGCCGTTCGACCGCGCGCGGGCCGAGGATCAGGACGCCATGACCGCCCTCGCCGCCCAGCACCTTCTGCCAGCTGAACGTCGCGACATCGATCTTGGACCAGTCGATGTCATAGGCGAAGACACCCGACGTCGCGTCGGCGAAGCTCAGGCCCTCGCGGTCCGCCGGGATGAAGTCGGCGTTCGGAACGCGGACGCCGCTGGTCGTGCCGTTCCAAGTGAACAGCACGTCGGTCGCCCAGTCGATCTGCGTCAGATCGGGGAGCGCGCCGTAATCGGCGCGGATGACGGTGGGATCGATCTTGAGCTGCTTGACCGCATCGGTCACCCAGCCCTCGCCGAAGCTTTCCCAGGCGAGCGTGGTGACGGGGCGTGCGCCGAGCATCGTCCACATCGCCATTTCGAACGCGCCGGTATCGGAGCCCGGGACGATGCCGATGCGATGCGTGTCGGGCAGGTTCAGCAGCTCGCGCATCAGGTCGATGCAATACGCGAGGTGGGTCTTGCCGATCTTGGAGCGGTGCGAGCGACCGAGCGATTCGGTGGCGAGCTTCGACGCGTCCCAGCCCGGAGGCTTGGCGCAGGGGCCGGAGCTGAAGAAGGGGCGTGCCGGAACGGTGGCAGGCTTGGTCGCGCCCAATGCGGGTGCGGTGGCAGTATCCGTCAATGTATCTCTCCTCACAGAGAGCACGCGCCGCGTTGGGGCGGCGTGGCCCGTCGACGGCCCTAGAGACGGTTGGAGCCGCTGGCAAGGCAGGTTCGTCCGGGACGGACTTGTTTATGGGCGCGGGTGGCGCATGATCGCCGGCGTGTTCCGCTTGCCCCGCTCCTGCCGCCGCTCCGGCATCGTCGCCACGCTGCTCCTGCTTTCCGCCTGCGGCCGTCCCGACCGCCAGCCCGACCGCCCGGGCGCGCCGCGCGCCTCGATCGCGACGCCGTCGCTGCGCGAGACGGCGCAATGCCTCGCCGACCTGCGCCAGATGAACGTCGCCTATCGCGTGTTGCCAGACCGGGATTTCGGCAACGGCTGCGGCCTCTCCGGCGCGGTGCAGCTGGTCGAGATCGGCGTGCCGGTCACCGGCATCACCGCGATGCGCTGCGGCGAGGCGCGGGCCTTTTCCGCTTGGGTGCGCAACGCGCTGGCGCCCGCCGCATGGCAGATGCTCGGCAGCGAGATCGCCAGCGTGCAGGGCATGGGCAGCTATGCCTGCCGCAACGTCGTCGGCACCGCGCGCGGCGGCGGGCGGCGATCGGGCCACGCCATCGCCAATGCGGTCGATTTCGGCGGGGTGACGCTGAAGGACGGGCGACGCGTCACCGTGCTGCGCGACTGGACCTCGCCCGATCCGCAGGTGCAGCGGTTCCTGACCACGATCCATGATTCGGCCTGCCGCCGCTTCGGCACCGTCCTGTCGCCTGCCTACAATGCCGCGCACCGCGACCACCTCCATCTCGAGGACGATCGTGCCGGCGTCTGCCGATAGGATTTCGGGCGTTGAGCCCCCCCCGGCTTTGCTCTAACGCCTTCGGATGACCGATACACGCGTACCCGAACGGGTTTTTCCGAACGCCAGCCAGGATGCGGCCAGCGCCAGCCAGGCGATCTCGACGCCGCAGACCGAACATCCCGCCTACAAGCTCGCCTTTCAGGACATGGACTTCCTGTTGCGCGAGGACCTGCGGCCGGTCCGCTTCCAGCTCGAACTGCTGAAACCCGAACTGCTGCTAGAAGAGGCGAAGATCGCCTCTACCTTCGTGATGTACGGCTCCGCCCGCATTCCCGAGCCCGCCAAGGCGCAGGCGATGCTCGAATTGGCGAGCGACGACGACAGCCGCCGGATCGCCGAACGGCTGGTCGCCAAGAGCCGCTATTACGACGTCGCGCGCGAACTGGCGCAGATCGCCAGCCGCGTGCCGCGCGACCAGGCCGGGATGCGGCAGTTCGTGGTCTGCTCGGGCGGCGGCCCGTCGATCATGGAAGCGGCGAACCGCGGCGCCACCGACGTCGGCGCCGAATCGATCGGCCTCAACATCGTCCTGCCGCACGAACAGGCGCCAAACCCCTATGTCACGCCGTCGCTGAGCTTCCAGTTCCACTATTTCGCGCTGCGCAAGATGCACTTCCTGCTGCGCGCGCGGGCGCTGGCGGCCTTCCCGGGCGGCTTCGGGACGTTCGACGAACTGTTCGAACTACTGACGCTGATCCAGACCGGCAAGATCAAGCCGATTCCGGTGCTGCTGTTCGGCCGCGAATTCTGGGAAAAGGTGGTGAACTTCCAGGCGCTGGTCGACGAAGGCGTGGTCAGCGCGCGCGACCTCGGCATCTTCACCTATGTCGAAACCGCCGAAGAGGCGTGGGACGTGGTGCGCAACTTCTACGAGGAACAGGCGAAGAAGGCGGGCTGAGGTTCGGGGGCGCGTTCCGCTGCCCGGCCAACAATCACCCTTCCCGCCCTGCCCTCACCCCTCGGCGCTGCGCGCCTCTTCCCCTCTCCCGGCGGGAGAGGGGACAAGACGGCTAAGCGGGCGCAGGGTGAGGTCGTCGGGTGAGGTCGTCGGGTGAGGTCGTCGACGACTCCGGTTGGCACCGGGGGCGCGGAAACGCTTACTTGCCCGCCTTGGCGCCCTCTACCGCCGCCGCCGGATCGACCGACGGCGCGCCCGAGGCGGGCGTACCGGTGTTGCCGAGGTTGTTCGCGGCATCGGCGTTGGTGACCGAATCCTTGCCCTCCGGCGCCTTGTCGGTCGCCGGGGCGGCAGCGCCTGCGGCAGGGGCGGCGGGCAGCGGCAGGTTCGAACCCTGCGCGTTCAGATAGACGATGATGTTGGCGCGGTCCTGCGGATTGCCGAGTCCGGCGAAGGTCATCTTCGTACCGGGCGCGAACTTACGCGGGCTGGTCAGCCACGCGTTCATCTTGTCGAAGTCCCAGTTGCCGCCGACGCCCTTCAGCGCGTCGGAGAAGGCGAAGCCGCCTTTGCCCTGGCCGATGCCCTCGCCCAGCGTGCCGTACAGATTGGGGCCGATGCCGTTGGCGCCGCCCTGCGTCACCGTGTGGCAGGCGGCGCATTTCTTGAACACTTCCGCGCCCTTGGCGGCGTCCGCGGTCGGCAGCAGCGTGGCGATCGGCACTTCGGCGGCACCGCCGCCGGCGCCCTCTTCCTCGACGCCCTCGATCGCATAGCCCATCTTCTCGGGCCGCTCGCTGTGGAAGGCCATGCCGCCGACGATCGACAGTCCGAGCGCGAGCCCGCAGGCTGCCAGCGTCCACCCGGCGATCGTATTGGTGCGGTTATCCATCTGCCTAACGCTGCCCCTGTTCTCTTCTTGCGCTGCGAACCCATAGGAAACGGCGTCTGTCTCCGCAAGCGCGCGCTTGCTGGTAGGGCGCGGGCGCTCTACCGCCGCGCTCGCCATGGAAACCTACGCCGCCCCCGCCCGTCCAATCGTCGCCGCGATGACCGCCGCCGCCGCCGCCGAACCGGAGCGCGCGGTTGCATTCCAGGGCGCGCCGGGCGCCAACAGCCATGTCGCCGCGCTGGAATGCTTCCCCTACGGGCTGCCGCTGCCCTGTTTCGCGTTTGAGGATGCGATCGACGCGGTGCGCGACGGCCGGGCCGATTGCGCGGTGATCCCGATCGAGAATTCGCTGCACGGCCGCGTCGCCGACATCCATTTCCTGCTGCCGGAATCGGGGCTGGTCATCACCGGCGAACATTTCCTGTCGATCCGCCACGCGCTGATGGGGACCGGCAGCCGCGACGACGTGCGCGAGGCGATGAGCCATCCGCAGGCGATCGGCCAGTGCCGCCACTGGCTGAAGGCGCATAATATCCGCCAGATCTCCTATCCCGATACCGCCGGTGCCGCCGCCTATGTCGCCGAACGGGGCGACCCTGCGGTCGCGGCACTGGCTCCGCCCGGCGCGGCGGCGATCTATGGCCTCAACCTGCTCGGCGTCGACATCGCCGATGCCGACCACAACACCACGCGTTTCGTCGTGCTGGCGCGCGGCGGCAAGCCGCCGGTCGGCGCGGGGCCGTGGATGACGACGCTGATCTTCGAGGTGAAGAACGTCCCCGCCGCGCTCTACAAGGCGATGGGCGGCTTCGCGACTAACGGCGTCAACATGACCAAGCTGGAAAGCTACCAGCGCGGCGGCCAGTTCGTGGCGACCGAATTCTTCGCGGATATCGAGGGCAAGCCCGGCGACGCCGCGGTCGACCGCGCGCTGGAGGAGCTCGGCTTCCATTCGAAATGGGTGCGCGTGCTGGGAACGTACCGGCGCGCGCGCGACCGGGGGTGAGCCCTAGGGCCGATCGACATTCAGAAGATGACGTGCCGAAAACGGTGGTTTTGCGTGACCCGGAGCGCAGCGTACTTTCGGTACGTGAGCACCGGAAGCACGCGAAACCGCCGTTTGCAGGCCGTCAGGGCTGAATGTCGATCGGCCCTAGCCCTTCCTGCTGAAGTCGATCCGTATCCGCACCCAAGCGCCGATCTGCGCCTTGCCGTTGACGCGCGGCGGGCGGACCTTGAACTGCCACGCCGCCTCGCGGATGCTGCGGGCCAGCCCCGATCCGGCGCGCGAATCGCCCAGCTGCACGCAATCCTCGACCCGGTAATTGGGCGCGGTGCGGCAGGCGATCTCCGCCCACGACCCCAACGGCACGTTGGCGGGCAGATAGGGCGACAGCTGCGACTGCGCCGGCTCGACATACCATTCGGCGGCATAGAGCCGCTGCCCGCCCGGTCCGGTGCCGGCCGAGGCGCTGGTCTCGCCCGCATCGCCGTCGCCCTGCCCGTCCGCGGCGGCGACCTGCTGCCCGGCGTTGCCGCCCGACTTGCGCGAGGGCATCTTGCCCACATCGGAGGCAGCGAATTCGTTGCGGCTCAGCACCAGATAGCCGGGGAAGGTCGTGGTCACCGGCGGCGGCACCGGCGTATCCTCGGCCGGCGGCTTGGGGGCGGCGGGGGGTTCGGGCGCGGTACGGCGGCTCGCCTGCGCGGCGCGGGCGGGGGCCTTGGCGCTCTTCGTCGCGGTCGAATTGTTGTCGCCGACCGGCAGCATGTTGACGGTCAGCGACCGGCCCGGCTCCGCCGGCGGATCGAGCACCGGCGCGAGCCGCCACAGCAGGAAGGCGATCACGATATGCGCGGCGACGGTCAGCGCCAGCGACACTGCCCGGCGACGGTCCGACGAAGGCTGATAGGACCGCATGGAACGCCGCGCCTAGCGTGCGGCGCGAGCCGCCGCAACCGGTTGGCGCAGCCTTGCCATGCGGATGCCACCTTCCCGCGCCAATCCGGCGCGATGGTACCCGACGATCGCACCCAGCCCCCCCTGACACGGATCGCGGTCTACGACCTCGATCGCACCATCACCCGTGCGCCGACCTGGACACCGCTCCTGCTCCATGCGGTGACGCGCCACGCGCCATGGCGGCTGGCGCTGCTGCCGGTGGTGCTCGGCGCGGCGGGGCTGAAGGCGCTCGGCCTGATCCACCGCGACCGGTTGAAACAGGTGATGCACCGCGCCGCGCTCGGCACGCTGTCGCCCGCACGGGCGGATCGGATCGCGGCGGGCTGGCTGGCGCGCTTCGGCCCGAAGCAGATCCGCAGCAGCGCGCGGGCGCAGATCGCCGCGGACCGGGCCGAGGGCTATCGTATCGTCATCGCCACCGCCGCCTATCGCTTCTATGCCGCGGCGGTGGCGCGGGAGATGGGCGCGGATGCGCTGATCGCGACGGCGACCGCGATCGACGCCCACGGCCGCCTGCTGCCGCGGATCGAGGGCGGCAATTGCTACGGCCCCGCCAAGCGCGCGATGATCGAACGCTGGCTGGCGGATCAGGGCATCGCCCGCGACCGGGCGACGGTCCGCTTCTATTCCGACCACGTTACCGACGTGCCGAGCTTCGAATGGGCGGACGAACGGATCGCGGTCAATCCGCATGCCGCGCTGCGCCGCGTCGCCACGGCACGCGGCTGGCGTCAGGTCGACTGGGACGCCTGATCCGGCCGATCGCCGAGCAGCGCACGGACGAGGTCGAGGTCGGCGGGCTTGTCGACGTCCACCGCCGCCAGCCCGTTGCGCGCCGCCACCGCCGCCGCCCGCACGCCGACCGTCGCCCCGAGCCGCGCGAGCGCCGCGTCCAGCGTCAGCCGCCCAAGGGCGTAGCGCAGCAGCGTCCCCGCCCCCAGCCGGCGGACGATCCGCCACGGCCGCTTGCGATCGCGCTCCACCGACATCCACAGACCGATCGCCGCCTCCGCCGCGGGCGTCCTGCACAGGAACAGGTTGCACCCCGACCAGCCGCCGTCGTCGAAGCGCAGATAGGTGCGCCGGGTCGGCGGCGAATCGCGTTCGATCGCGTCGCGCCGGGCGAGCAGGGCCGCGACGTCGCTGTCCGCTGGCGCATCGGCGAGGAAATCGCGCACCCATTCGGGCCGCAGCAGCGCATGGTCCGCGGTGGTGACCAGCAGGGGCGCCCCCAGCGTCCGCAGCCCGTGCAAGGTGCTGAGGCTCGGCCCCGCCGCGGCATCGAGCGGTTCGGTGCCGAGCCGCAGCGCCTCGGCGCGGACCGCGGGCGCGTTGGCGGATACCGCGATCCGCTCCGCTCCGGCTGCGCGCAGCGCCACGACGACGCGCTCCAGCATCGTCGCCCCGCCGATGCGGATCAGTGCCTTGTCGGACACGCCGGCATAATCCGCGACCGGATCGACGCCACCGCGCGATCCGGCGAGCACCAGCGCATGGAAACTCATGACGCGCGCCGGTGCCAGACCCGCCACATCACGCCGGGCGCGGCGAGGATCGGGTGTCGCTCGCGCCACGGCGTCAGCGGCAGGTCGATGCCGGTGTGGCGTTGCAGCTTCCACAGGCCATAGCGCGCGGCGCCGTCGAAGGTGAAGGCGGCCTTCACCAGCCGCGCGACGTTGAGCCACTTGCCGAGGCGCTGGCGCAGCCACCATGCCGCCAGCGTCGCGCGGGCATCACGGACCGGCACCGCCGGCGCATAGACGTCGCCGCGGCGTTCGTGGCCGATCCCGGCGCCGTGCCATGCCAGCGGCAGCAAAGTATCGAACCGGCCGGGATCGAAGGCGAGGATCTGCCGCTCCCGGCCCGGCGCCTCGACGCGCAGCTCGGCGGAATAGGTCTGGCGGAACAGCGCCAGCCAGTAATCGGCCGGGGTGCCGCGCTGCGGCCCGAGCACCGCCGCGAATCGCGCCGCGGTCGCCGCGGCATAGGCGACCGCACGGACGACGCGCGCGCCGGTCGCCGGATCGGCGCTCCACACCAACGCCGCCGGTTGCGCGAAGCGCGTCCACACCGTCGTATCGATTGTCCGCCCTTCGGCCGCACGACAGAAGGTGTCGAGCGGCATCGTCGCGACCTTGGCGCGAGTCGTTTGGCCGCCGATCGCGATCTCGTGGAAGCTGACGTCCGGCCACAGCGTCCGCGTCGCCATCGCGCCCGGCCCCCACCCGCGCGGCCGCAGGGTCAGCACGTAGAAGTCGAGCACGCCGTCGAGGTCGCCGGTACGCAGCACCGATCCGTAGAACAGCACCGCCAGCCCGCCGAGTCGGCGGACGACCTCGCGCGCGGCGGCGGCGATCGGCGGCGACACCGGCGTGTCCAGTTCGTCCGCGACGAACGACAGCAACGTCGTGGCCATCGCGCCGCTCAAGCGGCGGCGAAGCGGATCGGTTCCCCCGCCCGGATGGTCAGGTCGCCGCCCGCATAATGTTCGCCGTCGAGGATGAAGCCTTCGTCGGACTGGACGCGGACGCTGCGCGGATCGGTGCGCGCGAAGCCGGCCGCAACCGCGGGACTGCCGTCGGTCCCCGACAGGATCGGCTTGAGCATGCGGAACAGATGGCGGGGCGGCGCATCGACGGTCAGCATCTTGAGGCCCGCGCGTTCACGCCCGAACGGCTTCAACCCGACCGGCATCCGTTCGAGCGTCGAGGCGAGCATCAGGTACAATTGCCGCGTCGCGGGCCGGTCGCCATCCGCCTGCAACCGCATCGTCGTGCCGCGCCGCCAGGCATTGCCGGCACCGCCGAACAAGGTCTGCGCGATGCTCCAGCCGAGCGACAGCGCCACCGCGACGCCATTGAACGCGCCGGCGCGATGCGTGCTCTGCGCCAGTTCGGTGGCGCGGACGAAACCGCCCATGCCGAGCAGGAAGCCGCGCGCGTCCGGCACCGTCGCATCGTCGCGCAGGACCTCAACCGGCGCGCGTTCGACGAACCGCCCCGCCTGCGCCGCGGTGATCGCGTCGCGCACCGTCCAGCCCTCCGGGATGCCGAGGTCGAGCGCCAGCGCATTGGTCTTGCCCGACGGGATGATCGCCATCGGCGGCATCGCATCGAACACCCGCGCCGCCGCGGTCATAACGTCGCGCAGCGTGCCGTCGCCGCCGTTCACCACCAGCAGGCCGATGCCGCGCGCCGCATAGTCGCGCAGCGTCTCCTCGAGCGCGTCGAACGTATCGGGTGCGGTGTAGAGCACGTCCGGCCAGTGATCGAGCCGCATGCCGTGCTTCAGGTTGCGATGGCTGCGCCCGTTGGCGATGACGCCGACGAGCAGCGGCGCGCGGGCCGGTACGACCGGCGCCGGCCCGCGCGCGATCCGCGCCTCGCCGAGCACATCGACCGCCGCGCCGCACCGCCGGAACACGACCTGTCCCGCCGCATTGATCAGAGCCTCGCCGGCGGAGGGGCGCCTGTTGAATACCGTGGCCAAATTACACCCTCCGTCACGAGTCCTTCACCGAACTGTCACACGGGCAAATATGGGCAGGATTGCGGCCCTAACAAGAAAATTGATGCACGTCGGTGTGATTCAGGCGATTTCGCCCGACTTATCGCCGGTCGCAGCCGTCGCGGGCGGCTCCGACTGCAGCAGCGACTGGATCGCCAGCCCCAGCAGCAGCGCGACGATCACCGCATTGACCAGCACCGCGATCGATACGCCGATCACCTCCAGCGACGGGCTGAGCCAGAAGCTGACCGCGAACAATGCGCCGATTCCGACCAGCCGGGCGATGAAGGTGGCGCCGATCCGGTTGGCGGCGAGCAGCAGCGGTTCGAATCCGACCGTGACCAGATCGATGCACCCCGCCGCCGCCAGCCACAGCAGGATCGGATAGGCGCGACCGAATTCCTTGCCGCCCATCAGCGTCAGCACCGGGTGACCGAAGACGACGACGATCAGGAACGCGAAGGCGGCGACCACCGTCGCCATCAGGAACGAGCGCAGGATCATCTGCCGCACCCGGGCAAGGCCGCCCGCCGCGACCGCGCGGACGATTTCGGGAAAGGCCGCGCGGGCGAGCAGCTGCGACACCTTGGTCAGCGCCTGCGCCAGTTGCAGCGCCAGCCGGAACGCGCCCGCCGAGGCGGTGCCGACCGTGCCGCCGACGAGCAACAGCGGGATCTGCTTGCTCGACAGGCCGAGCGAGGAACTGGCGTTGGTGGCGAGCGAGAAGCGGACGATGCCGGGATGGTCGATCACCACGTCGCGTACGCCGATCCCGGGCGCGAACAGCAATTTGAGGTCGCCGCTGCGCGCCAGCGCCGCCCAATAGGCCGCGGCGGTGAGCACCTCCGCCAGCCCCCAGGCGATCAGGAATCCGGTGACGCTCGGCAGGAACAGCGCCGCCAGCACCGCGCCGATCAGCCGCGTCGCCGGGGTCACGCTGTCCGCCGCCGCCGCGACCGAGAAACGGTCGCGCAGGCGCAGGATGCCGAGCGGGGTCGAGCGGATCGACAGCAGTTGCGCGATTGTAAAGATCATGGTCGCGCGCGCATGGACGGGGCGGACGCCCAGCGCTTCGCCCCAGGTGTGGATGATGACCGCCGCCAGGATCACGCCGATCACCGCGCTGCCGACGTCGAGCAGGCCGCACGCGCGGAACAGCCGCGCCAGCCGCGTCTCGTCGCCGGGCTTCAGATGCTGGTGGCCGTAGCGGACGATGATCTGCCACGTCTGGAACCCGACGACCGTCGCCAGCGCCTGGCTGGCGCCGGTGATGAGCGCGAAGCGGCCGAAGCCGGCGACGCCCAGCGTACGCGTGACGATGGCGAGATAGACGAGGCTGAGCACCGCGAGCACGCCGCGGCTCGCGAGCATCCAGCCCAGATTGCGGGCGATCGCGCGCATGGGTCCGCCCTGCGGCCCACCCTTGAACATCGCACTGGTCATCGCGTCATGCCAGCCAGCTGACGATCCTCTTGCCAGGGGCAGCGACGGCCATCGCCTGGAACAGCCGCACCAGATGTACCACCAGCGACGCCATCGTCCAGACCGCGACCGCGACGATGCCCCAATCGGGTCGCGTTACCAGCAGGCCGGCGAACAGGATCACCATGTTCGGATTGCGGCGCGCGGTGACCAGCCGGAACCGGCTGTCGAAGCGCTCCCAGACATGGATGTGCATGCCGAAACGGGCGATGAACGCCCCCTCGATCAGCCGCTGCGCGACATAGCCGAACAGCATCGCCGCGATCACCGCGACGAAGGTGGCATCGCTTAACGGATGGCCATAAGCGGTGCATCCCACCGCCCAGGCCCACCACCAGAACGGCGGATGGATCAGGTCGACGCCGTGGTCCCACGCATTGCCGAGCGCCGACGAGGTGATCGTGCAGCGCGCCAGCTTTCCATCGACCGTGTCGAGCACCATGAACACCAGCCCGATCGCCAGCCCGCTCCAGAACCAGCCGTACCAGAAGGCGACCGTGGCAACGATGCACAGCACCGAACCGATCGCGGTCACCTGATTGGGTGAAATGCCCGCCCGCGCGCACAGGCGGGTGATCCACAACGCCCATTCCGGCCACAGATATTTGGTGAGCAGATCGGTGACGCCCTTGTAGGCGCCGGTATAGCTCGCCCGCTCGATCGCGGGGACGCTGGCGGGGACCAGCCGCTCGGCGAACGGTTTCTCACGCTTGCGCAGCGCCTCGTTGAAGATGCCCTCCTCCGCCTCCGCCGCGATCACGGTCAGCGTGCCGGGATCGAACGGGCGATCCGCCTCCATCGCCGCGGCGACACGGGTGCGATCCGCGGCGGTCACGACATGCGCCAGCACCGGCACGCCCTCGCGCGTCAACACCGTTCCCGGCCGCGCGAGCAGGTGCGGCAGCCACGCCGGATCGAAGGCGAAGGCGAGGTTGGCGAGCAGCGCGCCCGCCGCGTCGGCATCCCCCGCCAGTGGCAGCTTGCGCGCCACCGCCATCCGCCGCAGCCGCTCTGCGGCGCTCATCCCCCAGATCGGCGTCGGGTTGCTGCCGACGGGAATCACGACGGGTTGCGGCGGGGGCGATTGTGGCGAGGAGGGTGTTGCGGCCATGTCCAGCCCGATAGCGGTCCGCACGCCCTTGGGATAGTCGCCAGCCGTCAGGCGGTGGCGAGGATGCGCGCAACCGCCGCGGCGGCACGACGCGGCGCGGCCCCGTCGGTATCGCCGAGCGAGTCGACAGCGAAGGTCCGCTGCGCCGGCAGGAAGGCGGCATGGCCCGCCCCCGCGCGGTCGAGCGCGTCGGGCAACATGGCGAGATCGGTCACCACCTCGCCTGCGGTCCACATGTCGTAGCTCGGATCGCCCGCCCAGACGACGCCGCGCGGGTCGAGGAACACGCACGGCCGCGGCCGCATCAGGAATTCGACGACCTGGCTCGACGTGTCGCCCAGATAGATGTCGGCAGCAGCGGTGTAGCTGCCGTCGACCATCGCGAAGCTGTCGAGGTCGACATGCACGTCGCCACGCCCGGCCAGCGTCGCCGCAAAGGCACGCACGTCCGGCGCCTTCTCGACCAGCCGCTGGTGCGGCGCGAAGATCAGATTGTAGCGCCCGCTCGCGAGGATGGCGCCGATCGCCGCGTCGCCCCAGTCCCACCACGACGAACGGTGCCGTTGCCAGTGCGGCGCATAGAGGATGGTCGGCCGGTCGTGCGCGAACGCCAGCGACGCATGCGTGCGCTGGCGAAACCCCGCCTTGATATAGCCGGTCACCGCGATTCCGGCGGGATCGACACCATGCGCCGCCAGCGCCTGCCGCTCGCGCTCCGCCGCGACGATGGTCAGCGCCGCCGCCTTGCGCCGGCGATCGTTGCGATTCATCATCGATCCCGCGCCGTGCAGGATGTTCACGAAGCGCGCCCGTGTCGGCAACAACGCGGGAATCCACAGGCTGGTCTGTTCCGCCGATACCACCACCCGCGTGGCCAGCAGCCGCGGCGCGAGCCGGGCGAGCAGCGGCAACTTCGCGGGCAGCGGCGGGTTGCGCCCCGCCTCCCACGCGCCGAGATCGCGATACCCCGGCGCGCGGCGGATGCGCACCCGCGGCTCCTCGCCGAGCCAGCTGCGGATCAGCGCCTCATGCATCGATGTCGCCACCCAGGCATCGACCCGCAGCGCCGGCTCCGCCGCGACCAGCGCCTCCATCACCGGGAACAGGTGCGGGATCAGCAGCGTCTCGCCCAGGAACAGAAACGCGACGTCGGTCGTCATCCGCCGTGCCGGCCCGCCCAGGCGGCGATATCCTCGGGCTGGTCGATCTCCTGCCACGCCCCCTCGCCCGCGACGATCGCGCGCACCGGCGCATAAGTGGCGAGGTCGGCGATGATCGCATGGTGGAAGGCGTCGAGCCCACCCGGGTGCGCGATCACGCTTTCCAGCGCGCGGGCATAGGCATCGCCGCCGTGCGACACGATCACCCCCAGCGACCGGTGCGTCGCCACGTCGAGCGGCAGGTCCTTGGCGACGGCACACACCTGCCGGTTCGCAACGGTCACCAGCATATCGTCGGGCGCCGCGGCGCGCAGCGGTTCGACCAGCAGCCCCACCCCCTCCCCCGGTGCGCGCACCGCGGCGGAAATCAGGTCGGAGGCGAAGACGGTGTCGCCATTCATCAGGCAGAAGGGCGCATCCAGCAGGTCGCGCGCCATCCACACGCTGCCGATGCTGCTCGCCACCGACCAGAAGGGGTTGAATAGCAGCCGCACCGGCAACGGCGGCCGGGCGCGCGCCAGATGAGCGCCGATCTGGCGGTAGCGATAGCCGCCGACGATCACCGCCTGCTCGATCCCCGCCGCGTGCAGCGCGTCGAGCTGATGATCGAGGATGCTGCGCCCGCCGACCTCGACGAGGCATTTCGGGATTTCGCGGGTCAGTGGCAGCAACCGCGAACCGATGCCCGCGCTCAGGATGACAGCTTGCATGCCCGCGCCCTAGAGCAAAGCGCGCGGCGGCGAAACCGGGCCGGTCAGCGGCGCATATTGGCCACTGCCAGCCCGCCGGCGACGAGCGCCGCATCCTCGACGAAGCCGGTGGCTGTCTGCCCAAAGCGCTGCATCGCCCGCTTGCGCAGCGCCAGCCCGGCATAGGAGCTGGCGATCGCCGCCGCCACCGCCAGTGCCGCGCCCATCCGCCGCTGCCCGGGCTTCGCCAGCGCCGCCCCGGCGAAGGCGGAGGTCAGCGACCGTGCGGTGAGGCCGGCGATCACCGTGCGATCGGGTGCGGTCTTCATCTTGTCGCCCGCCATCTCCGCTGCGGCGAGCGTCACCGCGCCCGCCCGCACGATCGGGTGCGATAGCAGCGCAGCACCGGGCATGTCGGCGCCGATGCGCCCCTTCGCAGATTCTCCCGCGACGATCGAGAGCGGGGTCATGGCGCGCTGGCCGGCGATCAGGCCGATGAGGATCGAACGAATCATTAGGAAGGTCCTGACGGTGAAAGGAATCTCCTCCACAACCCGGCCACCCCCGCGAAGTTGCATCGCGGTCAGCGCACCAGCCCCGGCGGGACCTCGCCCGCGAAATGCGCGTCGAGATTGGCGACCAGCAGCGCCGCCATCGCCGCGCGCGCCGCGACGGTCGCCGATCCCTGATGCGGCGACAGCACGACGGTGTCGCGATGCAGCCCCGCAGGCACCTCCGGTTCGTCGGCGAAGACATCGAGGCCGGCGCCGGCGATGCCGCCCGTCGCCAGCGCCTCGATCAGGGCGGCCTGATCGACCAGCGATCCGCGTGCGACGTTGACCAGCACGCCTTCCGGACCCAGTGCCGTCAGCACCGCGGCATCGACCGCGCCTTCGTTCCCGCTTCCCGCCGCCGCGGCGAGGAACAGCACGTCGCTCGCGGCTGTCAGCGCGGTGAGATCGGCGACGAACCGCCACGGCACGTCGGGCTTCGCCGCCCGCGCGCTGTAGCAGAGCTCGCCCGCGAACGGCGCGGCACGCATCGCGATCGCCCGGCCGATCGCGCCGAGGCCATAGATGCCGATCCGCCGCCCCGTGGCCCGGCGCGCGAGCGGCACCGACCAGCCGCCGCCGCGCACCGCGCGATCGTTGGCGGCGATCCGCCGCTCCACCGCCAGCCACAGGCCGATCGCGAGATCGGCGACATCCTCGGTCAGCACGTCGCGGGTGATCGTCAGTGCGACACCCCGCGCCGCCAGTGCATCCTTGTCGATGCCGTCATGCCCGACGCCATGCACCGCCACGACCTCCAGCCGCGGCAGCCGGTCGAGCAGCGCCGCATCCACCGTCATCGATCCGCCGCCGACCAGCGCCCGCACCGCCTCGAGCGGTGCCTCGTCCATACCGACGTACAATGTGTAATGGTCGCGCAGGCTCGGGACGAGTGTTTTGGGCAGCGGTGACGGGGACAGAATGGGGATCATGCCGCGCTCAACGTGCGGCGCCGCATTTCTATGCCAGCAGCGCCCGCGCCCGGTTACAATCCCGCTCCATCTGGGCGGTCAGCGCGTCGAGGCTGTCGAACTTCGCCTCGGGCCGCAGATAGTCGATCAGCGCGACCTCGATCGGCTGGCCATACAGGTCGCCCGCGAAGTCGAAGAAATAGGGTTCGAGCAGCTCCTTGGGCGGGTCGAAGGTCGGACGGATCCCCAGATTCGCCGCGCCCTTCAGCACGCGCCCGTCCGCCAGCCGGCCGGTCACCGCATAGATGCCGTAAGCGGGGCGGAGATATTTGCCCATGTCGATGTTGGCGGTGGGATAGCCGATCGTCCGGCCGAGCTTGTCGCCATGCTGAACCACGCCCTCGACCGCGAACGGCCGCGTCAGCAGCCGGGCGGCGGCGCGGGGATCGCCATGCCGCAGCGCGTCGCGGATGCGCGTCGACGACACCGGCTCGCCGTCCAGCGTCACCGGCCCGACCGTCTCCGCGACGAAGCCATGCGCCGCACCGCGTTCGGCGAGCAGCCGCACGTCGCCGCGCTTGGCGGTGCCGAAGGTAAAATCCTCCCCCGTCACCACGCCCGCCACCTGCAGGTCGGCGTGCAGGCGTTCGGCGATAAACCGTTCCGCCGACAGCCGCGCGAGCGCGCCGTCGAAGTGGAACACCACCATCGCATCCACCCCCGCCGCGGCGAACAGCCGCTGCCGCTGGTCGAGCGTCGTCAGCCGGAACGGCGGCGCATCGGGGCGGAAATGGCGCACCGGATGCGGATCGAAGGTCGCGACCAGCGCCGGCCGGCCCTCGGCGCGCGCGCGCGCCACCGCGCGCCCGACCACCGCTTGGTGCCCGAGGTGAAAGCCATCGAAATTGCCGAGCGCGACGATCCCGCCGGCCAGATGCGGCGGCACCGCCGAGCCGCCGTCCAGCCGCTCCATCCGCGGCGCCTTAGGGCTGGGTCGCGCCCGGAGCAACAGCGGGTGCGAGTCCGGCATGCAACAGGCGCAGGACGTTGCCGCCCATCACCCGCGCGATCTCGTCCGCGGTGAAGCCGCGATCGAGCAGCGCCTGCGTCACGCCCGCCAGCTGGCTGGCGTCGAACCCGGTCGTCACCGCGCCGTCGAAGTCCGATCCGAGGCCGACATGCGCGATGCCGACCAGATCGCGGACATGCGCGATTGCGCGCGCCACCGCCGCCGGGCTGGTCGAACACACCGCCGCCTCCCAATAGCCGATGCCGACGACGCCGCCGGTCCGGGCGATGCCGCGAATCTCGTCGTCGGTCAGGTTGCGGTTGACCCGGCAGGTCGCCTGCACGCCGCCATGGCTCGACACCACCGGCCGCCGCGCGATGCGCAGGATATCGGCGACCGCCGCGTGGCTGGCATGCGCGACGTCGACCACCATGCCCCTCGCCTCCATCCGTGCGATCACCTGCCGCCCCAGCGGCGTCAGTCCGCGTTTGGCGAGGCCATGCATCGATCCGGCGACCTCATTGTCGAAGAAATGCGCCATCCCCGCCATCCGGAACCCGGCGTCGTACAGCCGGTCGAGGTTGCGGATATCGCCCTCCAGATCCTGCAACCCCTCGATCGACAGCATCGCCCCCACCGGCGGCCCGGTCAGGCAGGCATCGCCGAAACAGCGCGTCCAGTCCGCCCGCGCGCGCAGCAGCCGGTCGAGATCCGCCGGACTGCGCACCGCCCGCAGCCGGCCGTTCGACCCGGCGATCGCGCGGGTCAGCTTGCGCGCGTGCCACAGCGAACGTTCGAGCAGCGAGGTCCACGTCCGCGGCGGCTGCCGCTGCGCGATCGTCAGCAGCGTGATATTGTCGCTGTCCGCGCCATTGGCGTCGTAATTCTGGTGTTTCGGCGTCTTGGTGACCGAGGAGAAGACCTGAAGCGCCACATTGCCCGCCTCCAGCCGCGGCAGGTCGACCTGCCCTCGCGCGCCGGAACCGAGCAGGTCGCGTTGCCACAACAGGGTATCGGCATGCATGTCGGCGACGAACAGCCGGCGGTGCAGGTCGCGCGCCTGCGGCGTGATGCGAACCGACACCGGCTCGACCCGGTTCATAGAACGTTCGACGATCACCGGCGCGAGCCCGAAGAAGCCGAGCAGCGCCAGCACGACGATCACCCCGCCCGCGACCAGCCACCTGCCCATCAGCGCCCTCTCCCGTCACGGAGTCGAACGCCCCGCCGGGCTGGTTATGCGGGAATGCGGCAGAAGAGGATACCCATTCCGCCCCGAAGCGACGGGCCTGCAATGGATCGACACAGTTCGGGCGGGTGCCGGCCGCGTCCGCCTCCCGGGCGTGTTCGACACTCCGAAACCAACCGCCTCCCCGGCGGAGGCCGGGGCCCAGTTGGGTGAACGTCTGCGATGATGCGCAGCGGCTTTTGCAGCTGGACCCCGCCCTTCGCCGCGGAGGCGACGAGGATGGGTCAGACGTTCAGGCGCCGGGGTGAGGGACGGTTTCGCGCACCAGCGTCACGAAACTGTACGCCGGCCGCTCGCCCTCGGCGGCGTGATCCGCGCGCGCCACCTCGTGCCAGCCGTCGAACCCCGGCATGCGCACGTCGCCGACGGCGTCGCAATGCACCTCGGTCAGTTCCACCCGGTCCGCCCGGTTGCGGAACAATGCGAACACCTCCGCGCCACCAATCACCGCCACGTCGTCGCCCGCGCTCGCCAGCGCCTGCTCGACCGAATGCACCACTTCCGCGCCGGCGGCCGACCAGCCGCCATCGCGCGTCAGCACGATGTGCCGCCGTCCCGGCAGCGGTGCCGGAAAGCTCTCGAACGTCTTGCGGCCCATCACCATGGGGCGGCCCATCGTCTGCGCCTTGAAGCGCTTGAGGTCCGCCGGCAACCGCCACGGCAGTCCGCCATCGCGGCCGATCACGCCATTGTCGGCGCGTGCGAGGTGAAAGCTTATCACACCGCCACCGGAGCCTTGATATGCGGCTGCGCAACATAATCGTGCAGCACGAAATCCTCATAGGCATAGGCGTCGATCGCCGGCGGCGTCCGCACGATCTCCAGCCGCGGCAGCGGTCCCGGGGCGCGGGTCAGCTGCAGCCGCGCCTGATCGAGATGGTTGGCGTACAGATGGCAGTCGCCGCCGGTCCAGACGAACTCGCCGACCTCCAGCCCGCATTGCTGCGCCAGCATGTGCGTCAGCAACGCATAGCTCGCGATGTTGAACGGCACGCCGAGGAAGATATCCGCCGAGCGCTGGTAGAGTTGCAGCGACAGCCGGCCGTTGGCGACATGCGTCTGGAACAGGCAATGGCACGGCGCCAGCGCCATCGCGTGCAGGTCGCCGGGGTTCCACGCCGACACGATCTGCCGGCGCGAGGCGGGCTGCGTGCGGATTTGGTCGATCAGCTCCCGGATCTGGTCGATATGGCGCCCGTCCGCCGTCTCCCAGTCGCGCCATTGCTTGCCGTAGACCGGCCCGAGATCGCCCTCATCGTCAGCCCATTCGTCCCAGATGCTCACCCGTTGGTCCTGCAACCAGCGGACGTTGGTGTCGCCGCGCAGGAACCACAGCAGCTCGATGATGATCGAGCGCAGGTGCAGTTTCTTGGTGGTGAGCACCGGAAAGCCCTGTGCGAGATCGAAGCGCATCTGCGCGCCGAAGACGGAGAGGGTGCCGGTGCCGGTCCGGTCCATCTGCGTCGCGCCACTGGTCAGCACGCGGTCCATGAGGTCGAGATATTGGCGCATGACCAGCGGCCTACCGCGCGACGCGCGAGTCGCCAAGCGTCGCACCGAAACGGATGCGCTCGCAGGTGCGCGCGGCCGCGCCCGCGGCAAGGCTTGCGCCATGGCCGACGCCCCCGCCTTGCCCCTGATCGCCGACGCGCACGCCGCCGCCGGTCAGCTCGCGAACCTGCGCAACTCCCCGGTGGAGCGCGCAGTCGTGCTCTATCTCGATCCGGAATGGAGGTTGTTGGGCCGCGCCGACTTCGCCGGCACCACGACGCAGGTCGCCCCGTCGTTCCGCGCGATCTTCGCTGAAGCGCTCCGCCTCGGCGCCGCCGCGCTGGTGCTCGCGCACAACCATCCCGGCGGGGACGGCAGTGCGAGCGCGGCCGACCTCGCCTTCACCCGCGCCCTGGTCCGCACCGCGGCAGCGCTCGACATCGTCGTGGCGGACCATCTGATCGTCGCCGGCGACACCGTCACCAGCCTGCGCGAAGCCGGGGCGATGTAACCTGCCTCGCCGTTCCGGTGCGACGTGACGGCAAGATTGTTCGCGCAGAGGCGCGGGGGACGCGGAGGCGTCTCGCGTGGGGCAGGGAAATCCTGTCAATCTCCCCGGATAATGGGAGGACCGCCGACGCGGCAAAAGAGACACCTCGGCGTCCCTCGCGCCTCCGCGCGAACAACCTCGTTACTTGTGAACGCGCATTGATCGGTGCCGAAAACCGGCCCTAGCCGCGCAGGACGCAGGCCTTCATCGCTTCCGGCGCCGGCCGCGGGCCGACGGCGCGGAAGGTCGCGACATAGCCGCCCGCCGACGGCATCTCGGTCATCGACACCTGACGATAGCCGACCGCCTCGAACTCGCAGCGCAGCAGCGCCGGCGGCGTGCCGTGATTCTTCGTCTGGCGATTGGCGTCGACCACCACGACCAGCCCGTCGGGCTTGAGCGCCGGGCGCAGCCGCCACAGGAATTCATAGGGCTGCGCGATCTCGTGGTACATGTGGACCATCAGCACCCGGTCGAAACTCGCCGCGGGCAGCTTGGGATCGGCCGGTGCGCCGAGCCGGACCGAGACGTTCTCCAGATCCTCGCGCGCGACGCGCTCGGCCAGCGCATCGCGCACCCCGGCGACGATATCCTCCGCCAGCACCCGGCCGTTCTCGCCGACGCGCTGCGCCAGCCGGATCGTGTAATAGCCCTCGCCCGCGCCGATGTCGGCGACGGTCATGCCGGGCGCGATCCCCGCCCGGTCCATCACCTCCGCCGCCTCGTTCAGCCGGTCGCGCGCTTCCTCGTTCGACCAGCGCGCCGAGACGATATGCGCCACCGGCCGGTCGGCGGCGGGGAAGAGCGCCGGCCGTTCGTCACGCTTGATGAGCGGCTTGGACCCGTCGCACGCGATCAGCACGAGGCACAGCCCGCACGCCGCCGCGCCGGTCAGGGTCCGCCGCCCGGGGGTCAATCGACGTCCTCCACCTCGACCTTTTCGCCGGTCACGCGCTGCGACAGCGCCGCCGCCATGAACGGATCGAGTTCGCCGTCGAGCACGTCGCCGGGCGCGGTCGAGGTCGTGCCGGTGCGCAGGTCCTTCACCAGCTGATATGGCTGGAGCACGTAGGAACGGATCTGATGCCCCCAGCCGATATCGGTCTTGGTCGCATTCTCGGCATTGGCCGCCTGTTCGCGGATCTGCAATTCGCGCTCGTACAGGCGCGCGCGCAGCTGGTTGTACGCCTCCGCCTTGTTCTTGTGCTGCGAGCGCTGGTTCTGGCACTGGACGACGATGCCGGTCGGGATATGCGTGATGCGCACCGCCGAATCGGTCGTGTTGATGTGCTGCCCGCCCGCGCCGGACGCGCGATAGGTGTCGATGCGCAGGTCGCTCTCGTTATATTCGACCTGGATGTCGTCATCGATGACCGGATAGACCCAGACGCTCGAAAAGCTCGTGTGCCGCCGCGCCGCGCTGTCGTACGGGCTGATCCGCACCAGCCGGTGGACGCCGCTCTCGGTCTTGGCATAGCCATAGGCGTTCTCGCCCTTGACCAGCAACGTCGCCGACTTGATCCCCGCCTGTTCGCCGGCATGATAGTCGATCAGCTCGACCTTCATGCCGCGCCGTTCGGCCCAGCGCGTGTACATGCGTTGCAGCATGCCCGCCCAGTCCTGGCTCTCGGTGCCGCCGGCGCCCGAGTTGATCTCGATATAGGTGTCGTTGGCATCGGCCTCGCCGGCCAGCAGCGCCTGGATCTTGTCGTGGTCGGCGCGCTTCGCCAGCGCGGCGAGCGCCTCGACGCCCTCCAGCTCCATCGCGGTGTCGCCCTCCGCCTCGGCCATCTCGATCAGCTCGACGGTGTCGTCCATCTCGGACTGAATCGCGCGCGTCGCGGTCACCGCCTCGTCCAGCCGGCGGCGTTCGCGCATCACCTCCTGCGCGGCCTTGGGGTCGTTCCACAGGGCCTGGTCCTCGACGCGCGCGTTAAGCTCGTCGAGACGGCGGAGCGCGCGATCCCAGTCGAGGAACCGGCGGAGCAGCGCCAGCGCGTCCTTGATGCTATCGACGTGGGATTGCGCTTCGGCGCGCATGGAAACTCTCCGGTAAGATCGGGTTGGGCGGGAAAGCGCCTATATAGGAAGCGGCGCTAGTAGATTCCGCCTTCCTTTTGCAAGAAATCGCTGTCGCGCGGGGTTTCCGCCCGCTTTGCTGCGACCGTCGCGGTCGCGGCGGGGGCCGGTCCGCGGCGGATCGCGCGGCGCGGCTCGCTCTGCGGCTTGAACGCCTCCCAGATCACGCCCGCCTTGGGATCGGTGTCGGTCGGGAAGGTGCCGTAGACCGGCCGGCCGCTGCCGCGATCGATCCGCACCATGCGGATGCCCGGCGGCGCGCGGAACGGCAGCTTCTCCAGCCCGTCATAGGCCTTGACCGCGAACGCCTTGAAGATCGGCGCGGCGAAGGTGCCGCCCTGCGCATAGCCGCCGAGGTTGGTCGGCGTATCGTAGCCGACGTAGAGTCCGCCGACGAACTGCGGCGTGCCGCCGACGAACCAGACGTCGGTCGGACCGGTGGTGGTGCCGGTCTTGCCGAACATCGGCCGGTCGAGATCGCGCAGCACCACCGCGGTGCCGCGCTGGATCACGCCTTCGGTGATGTGCACCATCTGATACGCCGTCATCGCATCGATCACCTGCCGGGTGCGGTCGCCCGGCCGCGGCATCTGCCGGCCGTTCCAGTCCTTCGCGTTGCACCCGTCGCAGCCGCGCCAGTTCTCGGGCAGGATCACCTTGCCGTGCCGGTCCTGGACGAAGTCGATCAGCGTCGGATTGTGCGCGCGCCCCTGGTTGGCGAGCGTCGCATAGGCGTTGACCATGCGCGTCACCGTGGTGACGCCGGCGCCCAGCGCATTGGCGAGATAGGGCTGGTAATCGCCCACCCCCATCCGCTTCATCGTGTCGACGACCCTGGGCATGCCGGTGGTCGCGGCGGCGCGGACCGTCATCAGGTTGCGCGACTGTTCGATGCCCCAGCGCATCGTGTGCGGCCCCGCCGCGCGCATGTTGCCGAAGTTGCGGAAGCATTTCTGCCCCAGCCGCGCGCCCTGATAGACGCAGAACGGCCCGTCGACGATGATCGATGCCGGGGTCATGCCGTTCTCGAGCGCGGCGGAATAGACGATCGGCTTGATCGTCGATCCGGGCTGGCGCAGCGCCTGCGTCGCGCGGTTGAACGCCGCCAGCCGGCTGTCGAAGCCGCCCTGCATCGCCAGCACGCGTCCCGTCGCCGGCTCCTCGACGACGAAGCCGCCGGAGATCCTCGGCACCGAGCGCAGCGCATAGACGTCGCCTTCGGGCGCGACCGCGAGGATATCGCCCGCCTTGATCGCGGCGAAGCTGGTGCCGCCCTTGCCCCGCACCGGCATCTGCGCCGCCCGGCGCGGCAGCGTCCCGGTCCTGCCGTCGGCGAAGCCGATGCTCCACGCATCGCCGTCGCGCGTGATCGCGATGCCCGCGCGCCAGTCGCGATAATCGAGGCCGATGTTGGTGTTGAGCAGCGGCTGCAACCACGCGCCGTCCTCCCCCAGATCGACGTGGCGCAGCGGCCCCGACCAGCCGCGCCCGCGATCGTAGCGGAGCAGGCCGTCGCGCAGCGCCTCGGCGGCGAGGTCCTGCAACCGCGTGTCGAGCGAGCTGCGCACCCACAGGCCGCCCTGATAGACGCCATAGGGTCCGTCGCGCGCCGTCTCGCCGAACTTGTCGATCAGCTGGCGGCGCACCTCCTCGACGAAATAGCCGCCGACCCGCTCGAACTTCGGCGTCCGGCGCAGGATCGTGCCGAGCGGCTCGCCGACCGCCGCATCGTGCTGCGCGCGGGTGATGAAGCCGTTGCGCAGCATCTCGCCGAGCACGTAGTTGCGCCGCTCCATCGCGCGTTCGGGATGGCGGACGGGATCGTAGTTCGACGGCCCCTTGGGCAGGATCGCCAGATAGGCGAGCTGCGCCAGATCGAGTTCGTCGAGCTCCTTGTCGAAATAGGCGTGGCTCGCCGCCTCGACCCCGAAGGCGTTGCGGCCGAGCGCGATCTGGTTGAGGTAGAGTTCGAGGATCTGCGGCTTGGTCAGCGTATCCTCGATCTTATAGGCGAGGATCGCCTCCTTCAGCTTGCGCGTCGGCGAATATTCGTTGTTGATGAGCAGGTTCTTCACCACCTGCTGGGTGATCGTCGATCCGCCCTTGGCACGGCGGCCGGTGCCGAATTTCTGCGCATAGTCGATCACCGCACCGGCGAGGCCGGGATAATCGACGCCGTGATGCTCGAAGAACGTCTTGTCCTCCGCCGCCAGGAAGGCGCGGACCAGCATCGGCGGATATTCCGCATAGCTCAGCTCGACGCGGCGTTCGCGGGCATAGGACTGGATCGGCGTGCCGTCGATGCCGCGCACGTTGGTCGGCAGCGGCGGTTCGTAGGTGCGCAGCTGATCGACCGACGGCAGCCCGCGCAGGATCGTCACCCACAGCACGCCATAGCCGATCAGCGCCAGCCCGGCGAGGATCGCCAGCCCCTTCACCCACCAGCGCGCCCACGACCGGCGCGCGAACCCGCGGAGTCCGCCATTGTCGCGGAATACGGAGAAACGGGAGGTGCGGGGAGCTTCGGACGCCATGATACTGGGGTCGGCGTGTAGCAGGTTCGGGGCGGGTTGCCACCCTCGGGGCGTCGACGAACCCTGGCGCACTCACCTCCCGTTCAGCCGCGCCCCCTACAGCCCGTCGCATGCCAGCCTGCATTCGCCGTTTAGCCGTGACCTGTCCCACGGCCATGCCTATGCTGCGATCCGTGCCACCCCTCACCGGTCCCTCGACATGAAGCGCCTCGCCCTCGCCGCCATCGCCACCCTGCTCGCCGCGCAGCCGGCGCAGGCGCAGTCGATCCTGCGCGATGCGGAAACCGAGGCGATGTTCGCCGACATGTCGGTGCCGCTGGTCAAGGCCGCCGGCCTCAGCCCGCGCGACGTCAGGGTCGTCCTCATCAACGACGATTCGATCAACGCCTTCGTCGCCGGCGGGCAGACCGTCTACGTCCATTCCGGCCTGTTGCAGGCGGCGACCAACGCCAACCAGGTGCAGGGCGTCATCGCGCACGAACTCGGCCATATCGCCGACGGCCACGTCGTGCTGGCCGATGCGGGCATCAAGCCGGCGATGAACATCACTTTGCTGTCGATGGTCCTCGGCCTCGCCGCGATCGCCGCGGGTGCTGGCGAGGCGGGCGCGGGCCTCATGGCGCTCGGCCAGTCCGCCGGCATGGGCAAATATCTGTCGTTCAGCCGCACGCAGGAATCCGCCGCCGATGCCGCCGGCGCGCGCTACCTGACCACCGCCGGGATCACCGGCAAGGGCATGCTCAGCTTCTTCAAGACGTTGCAGCAGCAGGAATATCGCTACGGCGTCGAGAATATCGATCCATTCATGCAGACGCACCCGCTGTCGGGGGATCGCATCGCGCATCTGACCGCGGACCTGCAGGCCTCGCCGGCGTGGAACAAGCCGTCCGACCCGGCGCTGGAGGAGCGGTTCCGCCGGGTGAAGGCGAAGCTGGAGGGCTATGTGATGACGCCCGACCGCACGCTGAAGGATTTCCCGGAAACCGACAGCAGCATCTACGGCCATTATGCCCGCGCCTATGCCTTTCACAAGGCGGGCTACCCCGACAAGGCGGACGTGGAATCGCTCGCGCTCATCAAGGTCGATCCGAACGATCCCTATTTCCAGGAGGTTCGCGGCCAGATCCTGCTCGAGGCCGGCCGCCCGGCGGAAGCGGTCGCGCCGTTGCGCGCCGCGACCGAGGGAACGCGCAACAATGCGCTGATCGCCACCACCTTCGGCCACGCGCTGATCGCGACAGAGAACAAGGCCAATTACCCCGAGGCGATCCGGGTGCTGCGCGTCGCCACCGGCCGCGACGACGAAAACCCCTTCGCCTGGTACCAACTTGGCACCGCCTATGAACTGACCGGCGACACCGCCCGCGCCGCGCTCGCCACCGCCGAGCGCGCCAGCATGAACGGCGACCACCGCACCGCCGCGCAGAGCGCGCGCTACGCACTCGCCAATATCCCCGCCAACACGTCCGACTGGATCCGCGCGCAGGACATCGCGATGGCCGCGCAGAACGACATGGACGACAACCCGAAGAAGTATAAGAAACGGTGACACGCTATACCCTGCCGCTGATCGCGGTGCTCGGTGCGGTGATCGGCGCCGGCGCCGTCTGGAGCTACGACCGTTTCGCGGCCCCCGGCGGCGCGGATCGCATGCGGATCGAGCGCGTCGTCCACGATTACGTGCTCGCGCATCCCGAGATCATCCCGCAGGCGATGCAGAAATTGCAGGACCAGCAATCGGGGCAGGCGGTCGCTGCGAACCGCGACGCGATCACCACGCCGTTCGGCAGCGCCTGGGCCGGCAATCCCAAGGGCGACGTTACGCTAGTCGAATATTTCGATTACAATTGCGGCTATTGCCGCGCGTCGCTGCCGCTGATCGCCGACCTGATCCGGCGCGATCCCAAGCTGCGCGTCGTCTATCGCGACCTGCCGATCCTGTCCGACGAAAGCCGCATCGCCGCGCGCGCCAGCCTCGCGGCGGCGCAGCAGGGCAAGTTCCAGGGCTTCCACGACGCGCTTTATGCGGGCGGGCCGGTCAGCGACGCCTCGATCAAGGGGGCAGCGGCGAAGTCCGGCGTATCGCTCGCCGCGATCGACGTGGCGACGGTGGATGCCGAGATCGCCAAGAACATGCAGACCGCCGCGAAGCTCGGCATGAACGGCACGCCGAGCTGGGTGGTCGGCGACCGAATCCTGTCGGGCGCGCTGCCGATCGAGGAGATCGAGAAAGCGATCGCCGCGGCGCGGGGGGCGTAGGGGCGCCGGGGCACAGGAGCGTACCTTATGTCGTCATCACTCCCTCTTTCGTCATCCCGGCGAACGCCGGGACCCATGGTTGCTATGAACGAGCGGTGACGCAGACCATCAGCAGCTCGCCCCCATGGGTCCCGGCGTTCGCCGGGATGACGGGATCAAAGGGTCGAAGCCCCCCCTAGCCTTCCCCCACCCCACCCCCTATCTCCCGCGCCACAAGGGGACTCCCATGCCAGAACCGATCCTCGCCATCGCTGGCGTGTCCAAGACGTACAAGGGTGGCTTCACCGCGCTCCATCAGGTTGACCTGACGATCAACAAGGGTGAAATCTTCGCGCTGCTCGGCCCCAACGGCGCGGGCAAGACGACGCTCATCAGCATCGTCTGCGGGATCGTCACGCCCTCGACCGGAACGATCGCCGTCGCCGGCCACGATGCACTGACCGATTACAAGGCGGCCCGCCGCATGATCGGCCTCGTCCCGCAGGAACTGTCGGTCGACATGTTCGAAACGGTGCTCGCCACCGTCACCTTCTCGCGCCGGCTGTTCGGCCGCTCGGGCCACAGCGCCTATATCGAGCAGGTGCTGCGCGACCTGTCGCTGTGGGACAAACGCGACGCCAAGATCATGGAGCTGTCCGGCGGGATGAAGCGCCGTGTGCTGATCGCCAAGGCGCTGGCGCACGAACCCGACATCCTGTTCCTCGACGAACCCACCGCGGGCGTCGACGTCGCGCTGCGCCGCGACATGTGGAAGCTGGTCCACGGCCTGCGCGAGCGCGGTGTCACGATCATCCTCACCACGCATTATATCGAGGAGGCCGAGGAGATGGCCGACCGCGTCGGCGTCATCAACCAGGGCCGGTTGCTGCTGGTCGAGGAGAAGGCCGCGCTGATGAAGAAGCTCGGCAAGCGCGAGCTCGATCTCACGCTGGTCGATCCGCTCGACGCCGTGCCGCCCGGCCTCGAACGCTGGCAGCTGAGCCTCGTCAACGAGGGGCGGACGTTGCGCTACGTCTTCGACGCGACCGAGGAGCATACCGGCATCCCGTCGCTGCTGCGCGAACTGGCGGACCGTCATATCGCCTTCAAGGACCTCGAGACCTCGAAATCGAGCCTTGAGGACATCTTCGTCGATCTCGTGGAGACCCGGGCATGAACCTCCACGGTATCTGGGCGATCTATCGCTTCGAAATGGGGCGCGCGCGCTGCGGACGCTGTGGCAGAGCCTCGTTGCGCCCGTGCTCACCACCAGCCTGTATTTCATCGTCTTCGGCGGCGCGATCGGCAGCCGGATGCAAAGCGTCGATGGCGTCGGCTATGGCAGCTTCATCGTGCCGGGGCTCATCATGCTGTCGCTGCTGACGCAGAGCGTCGGCAACGCCTCGATCGGCATCTATTTCCCCAAATTCACCGGCACGATCTTCGAACTGCTCTCCGCTCCCGTCTCGGCGATGGAGATGGTGCTGGGCTATGTCGGCGCCGCCGCGACCAAGTCGGTGGTGCTCGGCGTCATCATCCTGTTGACCTCGTCCTTCTTCGTGCCGATCAGGGTGCTGCATCCGGGCGCGATGGTCGCCTTCCTGTTGCTGACCGCGGTGGCGTTCAGCCTGTTCGGCTTCATCCTCGGCGTCTGGGCGAAGAGCTTCGAACAGCTCAACTTCGTGCCGATGCTGCTCATCACGCCGCTGACCTTCCTCGGCGGCAGCTTCTATTCGATCGACATGCTGCCGCCGGCGTGGCGGACGGTGAGCCTGTTCAACCCCGTCGTCTACCTCGTCAGCGGGTTCCGCTGGAGCTTCTTCGGCAAGGGCGACGTCGATATCGCGGTGAGCCTCGGCGTGACGCTGGGCTTCCTCGTCGCCTGTCTCGCGGTCATCGCCTGGATCTTCAAGAGCGGCTGGCGGCTCAAGAACTGAGTCGCCGCCGCAGCCGAGCGCTCAGCGCCGGACGCAGCACGAGCGCGTTGACGTCGACCAGCGCATGCACCGCGATCGGCAGCCAGAGCGCGCCGCTGCCCATGTAGAGCGCGGTCAGCAGCGCGCCGCCGATCGTGTTGGCGGCGACCCCGGCCGAGCCCTGATAGCGGTGCATCGCGGCGAAGCAGAGCGTGCCGACGATCACGCCGGCAGTGCCCGATCCGCTCGCCAGCGCGACGATCAGCGGCAGCCACAGGCGGTAGAACAGCTCCTCCGCCACCCCCGCCGACACCGCCAGCACCGCGGCGGGCCAGAGGTCGGCGTCGCTGGTCGGCAGGATCGACCGCACGTCACCCGCGGTCCACGGTGCCCGGCCGCGCCGCGCCCGCCACCACGTCAACGCCAGCCCAAGCAGGCTGCCCCCGGCGAGCCCGGCCAGCACCAGCGGGATGCCGATCGATCCCGGCGGGACGCCGAGATACCAGGCGAGCGGCACGAATTCGGGCGGCAGCTGCGCGGTGCCAGACAGGCGTTGAAGCGCCAGCAGGCCAAGCAGCGCCGGCGCGGCATAGCCGAGCCACAGCCCCGACGCCCAGCGCAGATGCCGGGCATGCAGGTCGATCCGCATCCACCCGAACAGCTGGCCACGGCGGAGCAGGACCGCCTGATAGGCAAGAGTCAGGACGAGGAGGAGCGCGACGAGCATGTGCGGTAGTCAGCCCGGATGCGTGACGAAGTCCATGGGTGATGCGATCGTCACCTTAGCCCGAACCATCGTCCCGACCTGCCTCCTTTCACCGTCATCCCGGCGAACGCCGGGACCCATGGTTGCGAAGGTCATTGCGTGGCGTGAACCCTCTGCGGCACCGTGACCGTGGATCCCGGCGTTCGCCGGGATGACGGTGACGACAACGGGAAGGGTCTGGCCGGACGCCGACAGGCATCGACGCTGCCCCGCCCCCAATCAATCAGTCCGGTGTTCGCCCTTCACCCAGCGCACGGTGCCGGTCGAGGCGCGCATCACGACGCTTTCGGTGGTCATCTTGCCCTTGCGGCGCTTGACGCCTTCCAGCAGCGATCCGTCGGTGACGCCGGTCGCGGCGAAGATGCAGTCGCCCTTGGCTAGTTCCTCGAGGTCGTATTGCTTGTCGAGGTCCTCGATGCCCCATTTGCGCGCGCGGGCGCGTTCGTCGTCGTTGCGGAACAGCAACCGGCCCTTGAACTGGCCGCCGACGCAGCGCAGCGCCGCGCAGGCGAGCACGCCCTCGGGCGCGCCGCCCGATCCCATATAGACGTCGATCGTCGTGTCGGGATCGGCGGTCGCGATCACGCCCGCGACGTCGCCGTCGCCGATCAGCATCACGCCGCAGCCGAGCGCGCGCAGCTCGGCGATCAGCGCCTCGTGGCGCGGCCGGTCGAGCACGCAGGCGATGATCTCGCTCGGCTTGACGCCCTTCGCCGCGGCGATCGCCTGGACATTCTCTGTCGGGGTCTTGTCGAGGTCGATGATCCCGGCGGGCAAATTCGGCCCAACCGCGATCTTGTCCATATAAACGTCGGGCGCGTTGAGCAGCCCGCCCTTTTCGGCGATCGCCAGCACCGCGAGGCTGTTCGGCCCCGCCTTGGCGCAGATCGTCGTCCCTTCCAGCGGGTCGAGCGCGATGTCGATCGCCGGGCCGTTGCCGGTGCCGACCTTCTCGCCGATGAACAGCATCGGCGCCTCGTCGCGCTCGCCCTCGCCGATCACCACGGTGCCATCCATGTCGAGTTCGTTGAGCGCCTCGCGCATCGCCTCGACCGCGGCGGCGTCGGCGGCCTTCTCGTCGCCTCGCCCGGTCAGCGTCGATGCGGCGATCGCGGCCGCTTCGGTGACGCGCACCATCTCGAGGACGAGGACGCGATCAAGGACCTTACTCGCGTTGAGGCTGGCGTCGGGCATGATATTCCCTCTGTTTAACGTGTATAACAGATCGATAGGCCGACGCGGCCCGCTTGTCGAGCGACGAACCGCGCTGCCGTAACGGCTTACAGCGTGATCGCCGCCTTCATGCCCAGCACGCCGACGTCGTCCGCCTGCCGTATCCCGCCGGGATGATGGATATATTGCAGGTTCGGCCGCAGCTCGAGCCAGTCGGCGGGATGGATGCTGTAATACACCTCCGCCGCATATTCGGCGTGGCGCACCGCCGTGCCCGGCACCAGCCGGTCGGCCCGCGCGGCGCGGCCGTTGACGTTGGTCCGCGCGACGCCGACGCCGAGCACGTCGCCCGGCACCGCCGGCACCAGCCCCTTGTAGAACAGCCCCAGCGACACCTGATTGTCGGTGACCGAGGTGGCGCGATCCGCCTGCGTGACGTTCGCGAACATCGACAGGCCGGTCAGCGACTTGCCGTCCTTCGACGTGCCGGTCAGCTGCTGCTGCATCGTCGCATAGACGCCGTAGCGACTCGACCGGCGCAGCGGCGACAGCCCGGTCACGACGCTGGCATTGCGATTCGCATCGAACAGCACGTCGTCGCCGTTCGCGGTGCCGATCCAGCCGCCGACCTTGTACGATCCGACATTGCCGCCCCGCTCGCCGGCATCGCCGCCGCGCGTCCAGCCGATCTCGACCGGGACCAACACCCCCGTCGCGCCCTTGAACCGCGCGATGAAGAAATCGTTGTCGAGGTTGCGCGGATTGATTTCGTAGACGCCGCCCTGGACGTAGAGGTCCTGCGGCAGCGCGACGCGGACGCGTGCGCCCCATTGGCCGATCGGCCAGTTCTGCCAGTAATCGCCGACCAGATTGCCCGGCTGCGCCCCGCAGAAGCTGAGGTTCATGAAATGGCAGGAGAAGACCGCGAAATCCTCGCCCGGGTTGGTCCGGCCGAGCTTGATCTCGACCGCCTCGCCGATGCGCTGTTCGTACCAGAGCTGCGTCACCCGCACGGTCTGGCCGCGGCCGTAGACCTCCTGCACCTGCTGCAGCGAATCGATGCCGGCGTCGGTGGTGAGATTGCGTCCGCGCCGCCACGTCACCGTCGCCTGGAAGGCGCCACCGGTCAGCCCGACGAGCTTGTCGAGGTCGAGCAGCACGCCGGCGTCGAACTGCCCCGTCTCGCGGAACAGCTTCCGGTCGCCGCCGGCGAAGTTATAGCCGCTTTCCGATGCATAGCGCGCCGTGACGCCGATGCCGCGCTGGCCGAGCCGGGTGCGGATGTCTTGCCAGTCGCCGATCAGACCCGGCGGCGGCGTGCTCTGCGTGTCGCCGATCAGCGCCGAGGGCGAAGTATCGCGCGTGCGGCTGATCGGCGTGCGCGGCCGGCGCTGCGTGTCGCCCTGGCTGCTGTCGGGCGCCGCCTCCGCGGTGTCGGGCGCGGGCGGCGAGGCGCCGACGTCGATCTGTTGCGCCTGCGCAGCGCCGGCCAGCAGCGTGGCGGCGACAAGGCCAAGTGCGAACCCGGGCAGCGTCATGGCAGGTGCGGCCCTCAGTCGCGGAGCAGATCGTTGATGCTGGTCTTGCTGCGCGTCTGCGCGTCGACGCGCTTGACGATCACCGCGCAATAGAGCGCGGGCTTGCCGCCGCCGCCGCCCATCGATCCCGGCACGACCACCGCATAGGGCGGTACCTCGCCCTTGAAGACCTCGCCCGTCGCGCGATCGACGATCTTCGTCGACGCGCCCAGATAGACGCCCATCGACAACACCGCGCCCTCGCCGACGCGTACGCCCTCCGCCACTTCGGCACGCGCGCCGATGAAGGCGCCGTCGCCGATGATGACCGGATCGGCCTGCAACGGCTCGAGCACGCCGCCGATGCCCGCGCCGCCCGAGAGGTGGACGTTCCGGCCGATCTGCGCGCACGATCCGACCGTCGCCCAGGTGTCGACCATCGTGCCTTCGCCGACATAGGCGCCGATGTTGACGAAGCTCGGCATCAGGATCGCGCCCTTGCCGATGAAGGCGCCGCGGCGCACGACGCTGCCCGGCACCGCGCGGAAGCCGGCGCTGCGGAATTCCGCCTCGCTCCAGTCCGAGAATTTCAGCGGCACCTTGTCGAAATGGCCGGTCGGCGTGACGACATTGTCGTTGAGGCGGAAGCTGAGCAGCACCGCCTTCTTGAGCCACTGGTTGACCCGCCAGCCGCCCGCGCCGTCGGGCTCGGCGACGCGCGCCGTGCCCGCGTCGAGCGACGCCAGCGCCGCCTCGACCGCGTCGCGGACCTCACCCGTAGTGCCGAAGCCGAGGGTCGCGCGATCCTCCCACGCAGTCTCGATGACGTTGGCCAGGTCCTGGCTCATGATGCCTCCATGATATGCTGCAGCCACGGCGCGAGGTCGTGGACGATATAGTCGATATGGTCGCGGCGCGGCTCCGGCCCCTGTTCGGAGCCGTTGTCGACCCAGACGGTGGTCATGCCGATCGCCTTGGCGGGCGCGAGGTTGCGCGCCATGTCCTCGAAGAAGATCGCCCGCGTCGGCTCGATCCCGAACGCCGCGCACAGCCCGGCATAGGCCGACGGGTGCGGCTTGGGGACGAGGTCCATCGCATGGATGTCGTGCACCGCCTCGAAGCTCTCGCCGAGGCCGAGGCGGTCGAGCACCTTCAAAGCATAGGGCTTGTCGCCGTTGGTGAAGACCAGTTTGCGGCCAGGCAGCTGCGCGATCGCGGCGGCGAGCGGCGCGTCCTCTTCCAGCACGTCCATCTCGACGTCGTGGACGTCGGCGAGGAATTCGTGCGGGTCGACGCCATGGTCCGCCATCAGGCCGGTCAGAGTCGTGCCGTGCCGATGGAAATAGTCCTTCTGGACCACCCTCGCCGCGTCGTGCGGCAGGCCGAGGCGGCGCGCGACATAGGCGGTCATGCGATCGTCGATCCGCGCGAACAGGTTCGCCCGTGCCGGATACAGCGTGTTGTCAAGATCGAAAATCCAGGTGTCGATCGGGGCGAGCGCGGCAAGCATGACGGGGGCGTCTAGGCGGCGGCGGCGGGCGGCACAAGCGAGGACGCGAAACACCATGGCGAGCACCCCCATTCCGGGGTTAATATCGCGTCAACTAAACTATCGTGGGGCAATCGGGGGAATGGTCGGTCGATCGTGGCTGCTGGCAGGCGCCGCAGCCGTCGCAACGCTGGCGCTGGGCGGGTGCGGCGGCGCGGGCGGCGGCATCGCCAGCGCACCGCCGCCGGTGGCGGCGATCGTCACCCCGACGCCGACCCCCGTCGCGCTGCCGGCGGTCGCGCCGGCCCCGACGCCGACGCCGCCACCCGCGGCGATCAACTACGACACCGCCGAATATCGCGCGACCGTGGGGGCGGTGTCGATGAACGCGCTGTCGGCCTATGCGAAGGGCGCGACCGGCGCGGGGGTGTCGCTCGCCGTGATCGACAGCGGTATCGATCTGGAAAGCCAGGAATTCGCCGGTCGCATCGCGGCGACCTCCCGCGATGTCGCCGGCAATGGCGGAATCGACGACGAGGGCGGCCACGGCACCGCGGTCGCCTTCGCCGCCGCCGGGCGCCGCAACGACTCGGGCAGCCACGGCGTCGCATTCGACGCCACGCTGGTCGTGCTGCGCGCCGACCGCCCGGGCACCTGTGCCACCGAGGGACAGAGCGGCAGCGATTCGGGCTGCAAGTTCGGCACCGATGCGATCGCCAAGGGCGTCGATGCGGCACGCAATGCCGGCGCGCGCGTCATCAACATGTCCCTCGGCGGGACGAGCATGCCGCAGTCCCTGGTCGACGCGATCGGCCGCGCGACCGCGCAGGGAATCGTCATCGTCATCGCCGCGGGCAACGACGGCAGCGACAATCCCGACCCGTTCACCGCGGTCGCCGGCAACGCCGCCGCGCGCAATCTGGTGATCGTCGCGGGATCGGTCGGCACCGGCGACATACTGTCCACCTTCAGCGACAAGGCAGGCAGCGGCGCCGCACATTATCTCGCCGCGGTCGGCGAGCGCGTGCGTGCCCCCAACCAGAGCGACACGCCCTATCTCTGGTCCGGCACCTCGTTCGCCGCGCCGCAGATCTCGGGCGCGATCGCATTGCTGGCGCAGGCCTTTCCCAACCTCAGCGGCGCGCAGATCGTCGACCTGCTGTTCCGCACCGCGCGCGATGCCGGCGCGGCAGGGGTCGACGGCGTCTACGGCAATGGCGTGCTCGACCTCACCCGCGCCTTCCAGCCGGTCGGCACCGCGATGGTCGCGGGATCGACGCTCGCGGTGTCGCTGGCCGGCAGCAATGCGACTTTGTCCGCCGCGATGGGCGACGCCTCCGTGGGAACGCTCGGCGCGGTGATCCTCGACAGCTACGACCGTGCCTTCGCGATCGATCTCGCGCGGACGATCAACCGCGCCGGACCGCAGCGGACGCTTGCGGGCGTGCTCGGCGCGCGGCAGCGCCAGCTGGCGGTCGCGGCGGGGGATACCAGCGTGTCGCTGACACTGGCGGCACGCCCGAACGGCGACGTCGCGGTCCAGCGCAGCACGCTCGCCGCCGGGCAGGCCGCGACCGCGCGCGCGATCGCCGGCGCGGTGACGCAGCGGATCGGCGCCAACACCAGCTTCGGCTTCGCCTTTTCGCAAGGGACCGGCACATTGTCGGCGCAGCTGGTCGGCCAGGCGCAGCCCGCCTTCCTCGTCGCCGGCCAGAGCGGCCTCGGCTTCGACAGCGTCGCCCGCTCCGCCGGTGCGCTCCGCCAGCAGGTCGGCGGCATCGGCCTCACCGCCGCCATCGAGAGCGGCGACGTGCTGGCGCGCCGCGACGCGCCGCTCGCCGGGATGAACGGCTATCGCCGCTCTGGCTACGACGGCGCCGGCCTGACCGCCGACCGGCGCTGGGGCGGGCTCGCCACCGCGCTGACGGTCAGCACCCTGCGCGAACGCGACACGCTGCTCGGCGCGCGCTTCGACCGCGGGCTCGGTGCCGCGCGTGCGACCAGCTGGTTCGTCGACATGGACGCGCGCTGGCGCCTCGGCGCGGGCTGGGCGGTCGGCGGATCGTGGCGGCGCGGCTGGACCGACGCCGGCTTGCGCGGCGGCCTTATCGGCAGCGGCCGGCTGACCACCGCCGCGTTCGCCGCCGACGTCGGCAAGGACCATCTGTTCGGCCGCGACAGCATCGGCCTGCGCATCGCGCAGCCTCTGCGCGTGGCGCGCGGCGGGCTCGACTACCGCCTGCCGACCAACTGGGATTATGCGACGCTGACGGTCACCGACTGGACGACGCAGCGGCTGAACCTCGCCCCCCGCGGCCGCGAGATCGACGTGGAGGCGCGCTATCGCGTGCTGATCGGCAACGGCGACCTGCAGACCAACCTGTTCTGGCGGCGCGATCCGGGCAACATCGCCGCGCTGCCCGCGGACGTCGGCGGCGCGGTGCGCTACACGATCGGCTTCTGATTGCGCGACGGGCCACGCGTTCCCATCTCCCGGACATGACCCAATATTCCCTGCTCGATCTGGTCCCCGTCGTCGAAGGCGGCACCGTCTCGCAAGCGCTCGCCAACGCCGCCGATCTGGCGCGCCACGCCGAAACATTGGGCTATCGCCGCTATTGGGTCGCCGAACATCACGGCATGCGCGGCATCGCCAGCGCCGCGACCGCGGTCGTCATCGCGCATGTCGCCGCCGCGACCAGCCGCATCCGCGTCGGCGCGGGCGGGATCATGCTGCCCAATCATGCGCCGCTCGTGATCGCGGAGCAGTTCGGCACGCTCGACGCGCTGTTCCCGGGGCGGATCGACCTCGGGCTCGGTCGCGCGCCCGGGTCCGATCAGCGCGTTGCCCGCGCGATGCGCCGCACATTGGAGAGCGACGCCAACGCCTTCCCGCAGGACGTCATGGAATTGCAGAGCTATTTCGCCGACGACGGCCGCACCGGTATCGCCGCGACGCCCGGCGCGGGTGCGGACGTGCCGCTGTGGATCCTCGGATCGAGCACCTTCGGTGCGCAGCTCGCCGCCGCGCTCGGCCTCCCCTATGCCTTCGCCTCGCATTTCGCACCCGACGCGCTCGACGCCGCGCTCGCCATCTATCGCCGCGACTTCCGCCCCTCCGCCCAGCTGTCAAAGCCGCACGCCATGGCGGGGTTCAACGTCTTCGCCGCCGACACCGACGCGGAAGCGGAACTGCTCGCCAGCTCGCAGCAACAGTCGTTCGTCGCGCTGCGCACCGGCAACCCGCGTCAGCTGCCGCCGCCCGTCGCCGGCTATCGCGCCGGGCTCGGCGCGCAGGGGGCGGCGATCCTCGACCATGTGCTGCAATGCTCCGCGGTCGGCTCGCCGACGACGGTCGCGCGGCAGACCGCGGCGTTCATCGAGCGCACCGGCGTCGACGAGGTGATGGTGGCGAGCGCGATCTACGACCACGACGCGCGCAAGCGCAGCCTAGCCATCACCGCCGAGGTGATGAGCGGCCTGACCGTCGCCGCCTAGCGCGCTAGACGCTGACGTCGCTACGCTGCCGCCCGTCGGTGCCGAAGATGCGAAGATAGCGTTCGATCTCCGCCGGGTCGCCGGTCGCCTTGGCGGGATTGTCCGACAGCTTCACCGCCGGGCGGCCATTGGCGCGCGTCACCTTGGCGACCAGCGAGATCGGCTCCAGCCCCGCCGCGCCATCGGGATCGCAGCCGCGGAAATCGTTGGTGAGGTTCGTCCCCCAGCCGAAGCTCATCCGCACCCGGCCGTAAAAATGACGATAGACGCGCTCGATCGAATCGACGTCCATCCCGTCGGAAAAGATCAGCAGCTTCTCGCGCGGGTCCTGCCCCCTGGCGCGCCACCAGGCGATGATCTGCTCACCCGCGGGAATCGGCGGGGCGCTGTCGGGGCGGAAGCCGGTCCAGCCCGCGACCCAGTCGGGCGCATCGCGCAGGAACGCCGCGGTGCCGAACGCATCGGGCAGCACGACGAGCAGGTTGCCGCCATAATGCGCCTGCCATTCCTCCAGCACGCGATAGGGCGCCGCAGCGACGCCGGCATCGTCCTGCGCCAGCGCCGCCAGCACCATCGGCAGCTCGTGCGCGTTGGTGCCGATCGCCTCCAGATCATTGTCCATCGCCAGCAGCACGTTGGACGACCCGATGAAGCGGCTGCCCAGCCCCTCCTTCAGCGCCTCGACGCACCAGCGCTGCCACAGGAAGCCGTGCCGCCGCCGCGTCCCGAAGTCGGAGATGACGAGGTCGGGCAGCGCGCGCAGCCGCTCGACCTTGTCCCACAGTTTCGCCTTGGCGCGCGCGTACAGCACGTCGAGCGCGAACCGGTCCTTGTCGCGCAGCGCGGCGCGGGCACGCAGTTCGTTGACGATCGCCAGCGCCGGGATCTCCCACATCGTCGTGTGCGTCCACGGCCCTGCGAAGGTCAGCTCGAACTGCCCGTCGACCCGGCGCAGCTCATAGGGCGGCAGCCGGAAATCGGCGAGCCAGCGGATGAAATCGGGCGCGAACATCCGCTCCTGCCCGTAGAAGCTGTTGCCCGCCAGCCAGATCAGCTCCTTCTTGGCGAAGCGCAGTCCGCGGGCGTGGTCCAGCTGCGCGCGCAATTCGCCCTCGTCGATGACATCGGCCAGCCGCACGGTGGTGCTGCGGTTGATGAGCCGGAACGTCGCCTCCACGTCGCCGTGCAGGTGGCGGATCATCTGCAGCATCAGCAATTTGTAGAAATCGGTGTCGAGCAGGCTGCGCACGATCGGGTCGAGCCGCCAATTGTGGTCCCAGGTGCGCGTGGCGATATCGGTGACGGCCATCGCGGTGCGCTACAGCCAAGCGCCGGGCTTTCCAACCGTCCGCCGCGGCCCTAGTCATGGTCCGACACATCGGGAGAGCGGGATGGCGATCAAGAGCGAACGGCGCGAACCATCCCACACCCTGATCGCCCGCGACCTCGGCATCGCCATCGTCACCGGCCAGCATCCGCCGGGCAGCGTCATCCCCGGCGAGATCGACATCGCCACCCGCCGCGGCGTGTCGCGCAGCGTCGTGCGCGAGGCGTTGCGCATGCTGTCCGCCAAGGGGCTGGTCGAAAGCCGTCCCAAGTCCGGCACCCGGGTGCGCGAGCGCGCGCAGTGGAACCTGCTCGATCCCGACCTGCTCGCCTGGATGTTCGAGGGCGAACCGCCTGCCAGCTTCGTGCGCGCGCTGTTCCAGCTGCGCATGATCGTCGAGCCCGCCGCCGCCGAGATGGCGGCATTGTCGCGCCGGCCGGACCAGCTGGTCCGCATGGCCGCCGCGCTGGACGGCATGGCGACGCACGGTCTCGGCACGGCCGAGGGGCAGGCCGCCGACCAGGCGTTCCACAACACGATCCTCGAGGCGACCGACAACGAGCTGCTGGTCAGCCTGTCGGGCAGCATCGGCGCCGCGGTGCGCTGGACCACGATCTTCAAATACCGCGGCAGCCGCCGCCCGCGCGATTCGATGCCGCAGCACCGCCGGCTGTTCGACGCGATCGCCGCATCGGACGCCGCGACCGCACGGGACGCGACGATCGTCCTGCTGCAACAGGCGCACGAGGATACGGAACGCTCGCTGCAGGGGTGAGAGGGTCGCTATGCCGCCGTGGTAGGCGCCGCGCCACCCCGCCACCGTCATCCCCGCGCAGGCGGGGATCCATACACGCCGACGCTGCGAATCCTCACGAAGCGCGCGCGTCTGGATCCCCGCCTGCGCGGGGATGACGATATTGGTGGGGGCAGTGACGGGGGCATTGATGGAGCATCGGCCGGGCGTTGTCCCGGCCGCCTGTCATCGCCTCCCGGTCAATGGTTGTCGCGCGGCAGACCCATCGTCTGGGCGATCCGCTGGTACTTCTCCGCCCCTTCCAGGATCGCGCCGGTGTTCATCTGGCCGACGACGGCGCGCTGGATCTCCTGCCACGGCGTCTGCGAGGCGGGGTAGGCGAAGCCGCCCGCCGCCTCCAGCGCGCGGCGGCGCTCCATCAGCTCGGCGTCGTCGATCAGCACGTCGGCGGTGCCGGTGTTGAGGTCGATCCGCACCCGGTCGCCGGTCCGGAGCAGCGCCAGCCCGCCCATCGCCGCGGCCTCCGGCGAGGCGTTGAGGATCGACGGCGACCCGCTGGTCCCCGACTGCCGGCCGTCGCCGATGCACGGCAGCGCATGGACGCCTTCGGTGATGAGATAGGCGGGCGGGCGCATGTTGACCACCTCCGCCGCGCCCGGATAGCCGATCGGCCCGGCGCCGCGCATGAACAGCAAGGTTTCGGGCGTGATCCCGGTCGCGGGATCGTCGATGCGATGGTGGTAATCCTCCGGCCCGTCGAACACGACCGCCGGCCCCTCGAAGGCGTTGAGATCGCCCGGCGTCGACAGATAGCGGTCGCGGAATTCGGGCGAGATCACGCTGGTCTTCATCACCGCCGCGTCGAACAGATTGCCCGACAGCACGATGAAGCCCGCATCCTCGACCAGCGGCTGGTCGAACGGGCGAATGACCTTCTCGTCCTCGATGGCGACGCCGCGACAATTTTCGCCCATCGTCCGGCCGTTGACGGTCAGCGCATCCTCGTGGATCAGCCCCTGCCCGATCAGCTGGTTGACCACCGCCGGCACGCCGCCCGCGCGGTAGTAATCCTCGCCCAGATATTCACCGGCGGGTTGCAGATTGACCAGCAGCGGCACCTTGTGCCCCTCCGTCTCCCAGTCCTTCAGCGGCAGGTCGACGCCGACATGGCGCGCGATCGCCGACAGATGGATCGGCGCGTTGGTCGATCCGCCGATCGCCGAATTGACCCGGATCGCATTGTGGAACGCGGGCCTAGTCAGGATGTCGGACGGCTTCAGATCCTCCGCCACCATCTGCACGATCCGCTTGCCGGTCAGATAGGATACCTCCTGCCGGTCGCGATAGGGCGCGGGGATCGCCGCCGATCCGGGCAGCGACATGCCCAATGCCTCGCACAGCGAGTTCATCGTCGTCGCGGTGCCCATCGTATTGCAATAGCCGGTCGACGGCGCCGACGACGCGACCAGCCGGATGAATTCGGCATCGTCGATCTCGCCCGCGGCGAGCAATTGCCGCGCCTTCCACACGATCGTGCCGCTGCCGGTGCGTTCGCCCTTGTGCCAGCCGTTGAGCATCGGCCCGACCGACAGCGCGATCGCCGGGATGTTCACCGTCGCCGCCGCCATCAGGCAGGCGGGCGTCGTCTTGTCGCAGCCGATCGTCAGCACGACGCCGTCGAGCGGATAGCCGTACAGGGTCTCGACCAGCCCGAGATAGGCGAGGTTGCGGTCGAGCCCCGCGGTCGGCCGCTTGCCCGTCTCCTGGATCGGATGAACGGGGAATTCCAGCACGATGCCGCCCGCCTCGCGCACGCCCTCGCGCACCCGCTCCGCCAGCACCAGATGGTGGCGGTTGCAGGGGCTGAGGTCGCTGCCGGTCTGGGCGATGCCGATGATCGGCTTGCCCGATTGCAGTTCCTCGAGGCTCAGGCCGAAGTTGAGATACCGCTCCAGATACAGCGCGGTCATGTCGATGTTGGCCGGGTTGTCGAACCAGGCCCTGGAGCGGAGGGGCGTGCGCGCGTTCGTCATATTATCTGGCCACCGAAAGTTTGTAGATCATCACGTGCCGGTACGGCTTGCCGGGATCGACCCGGGGCGACGCAAAGGCGGGTTTGTTGGGCGAATCCGGAAACTTCTGTGGCTCCAGCGCAATGCCGTCGCCCATCCGGTAGACGTGGGCATGCTTGCCGACATAGGTCCCGTCGAGGAAGTTGCCGGTATAGAATTGCACGCCCGGCTCGGTGCTCGACACCTCGAGCACGCGCCCCGACACCGGGTCCTCCAGCCGCGCGGCGAGCTGCGGCGTCGCGGTCGGCCCCTTGTCGAGCGCGAAATTATGGTCGTAGCCGCGCCCGACCACGATCTGCGGATCGCGGCCGTCGCGCAGCCCCTCGGCGATGACGCGGCCATTGCGGAAATCGAACACCGTCCCCGCCACCGGGCGCAGCGCGCCGGTCGGGATCAGATTGGCGTCGACCGGGGTGATCGCCTGCGCCGGGATCGTCAGCCGATGCCCCATCGCCCCCATCGGCGATCCCTCGCCGGCGAGGTTGAAGATCGCATGGTTGGTCATGTTGACCACCGTCGGCTTGTCGGTCGCCGCGGCGAAGGTGACGGTCAGCGCGCCGTCGTCGCTCAGCGCATAGGTGACGGTGACGTCGAGCTTGCCGGGATAGCCCTGGTCGCCGTCCGCGCTGGTCAGCGCCAGCGTGACGCTGCCGTCCTTCACCGCGACGATCCGCCACGATTGCTTGTCGAAGCCCCTGGCGCCACCGTGCAGCGAATTGACCTTGTCGTTGAGCGACAGGCGGTACGTCCTGCCGTCGAGCGCGAAGGTGCCGCCGCCGATCCGGTTGGCATAGCGCCCCACCGTCACGCCGAAGAAATTGGGATGTTCGGCATAATCCTTCGCATCGTCATAGCCGAGCAGCACGTCGGCGACCTTGCCGTTGCGGTCGGGCCCGCTCAGCCGCTGCAAGGTCGCGCCATAGCTCAGGATGCGCGCCGCGACGCCGTTGGGCGCGGTCAGCGTCACCGCCTCCACCGCGGTACCGTCGGCGAGCGTCCCCGCCGCCTCGCGCCTGGCGGTCGCGGCATCGGCCTGCGCGGCGGCGGCCATCGTCATCACCCCGGCCAATGCCATGCCCAGTGCCCTGCCCAGTGCCCTATGAACCCTCACGCGCATCCCTCCTCAGGCAGCATCCCGGATTGACCCGGCGTATCGCGTCTTTATAGTCAGACAAATAACCGGGGCGCAAGGCGGCCCTGCGTCGCCACGAGCGGAAGAGGATGGAAGAATGGCAGGACCGATCGGCACCAGCGGTGTCACCGCGAGCGGCGGGGGCGGATCGTACGGCAAGGCGCTGAGCCTGCTCGCCAGCCTGTTCTTCATGTGGGGCTTCATCACCGTCATCAACGGCGTGCTGCTGCCGCATCTGCGCTCGGTGTTCGAACTCGACTATACCCAGACGACGCTGATCGAATCGGTCTGGTTCATCGCATATTTCTTCGCCTCCATCCCGTCGGCCAAGCTGATCGAGCGCGTCGGCTACCAGCGCGCGATCGTGATCGGGCTGCTCGTCATGGCCGCGGGCGCGCTCGGCATGACGCTCGCCGCCAGCCTGCCCTCCTATGGCGTGACGCTGGTGATGCTATTCATCATCGCCAGCGGCATCACCCTGTTGCAGGTCGCCGCCAACCCCTATGTCACCGTCATCGGCCCGCCCGAGACGGGATCGTCGCGGCTCAATCTGGTGCAGGCGTTCAACTCGCTCGGCACGACGCTGGCGCCGCTGTTCGCCGGCTATCTGATCCTCGGCCGCAGCCAGAGCGGCACCGCGGAGGCCGGCGCGACGATCAGCCAGGCGCAGCGCTATGCCGATGCGCAATCGGTGATCCTGCCCTATGTCCTCGTCGCGATCGTGCTCGTCGTGCTCGCGGTCGTCATCGCCCGCTTCCCGCTGCCCGCGCTCGGCGCGGCGACGCAGCGCGCCGCCAAGGCGGACCGTCACCAGCATTCGCTGTGGAAGCACCGCAACCTGACGCTCGGCATCCCGACGATGATCGCCTATCTGCTCGCCGAGATCGGCGTCGCCAACCTCTTCGTCAATTTCGTCTCGCAGCCCGAGATCGCCGCGATCACCCACGAACAGGCGTCGCGCTATCTGGCGCTGCTGTGGGGCGGCATGATGGTCGGCCGCTTCGCGGGCAGCGTCATCATGCAACGAATCGCGCCGGAGCGCGTGCTCGGCGTCTTCGCTTTCGGTGCGCTGGTCGTCGTCGCCATCGCCACCTTCACCACCGGCCCGCTGGCGATGTGGTCGCTGATCGCGGTCGGCCTGTTCCATTCGATCATGTTCCCGACGATCTTCACGCTCGCCATCCGCGGCCTCGGCCCGTTGACCGAGGAGGGGTCGGGGCTGATGATTATGGCGATCGCCGGCGGCGCCCTGGTCGTCGTGCAGGGCTGGCTCGCCGATCGCTACGGCCTGCAGAACTCCTTCTTCCTGACCATGGCGTGCGAGATCGTCGTGCTCGCCTATGCGCTCTGGGGGTCGAAGCCGACCGCCGACCTCGGCACGCCGCAGCCGGAGTAGGCGGATGCGTGCGATCATCGCGGTCGACTGGGGCACGACCAACCGCCGCGCCTGGCGGGTCGAGGCGGACGGCAGCGTCTCGGACCATCTGCGCGACGACCGCGGCGTGCTGGCGATGGCGGCGGCGGACTACGCGCCCGCGCTCGCCGGCTTGCGCGAACGGCTCGGCGACCTGCCGGTGATCGCCGCCGGCATGATCGGCTCGACGCGCGGCTGGCGCGAGGCGGCCTATGTCCCCGCCCCCGCCGACCTCGCCGCGCTCGCCGCCGCGGCGCTGCGGATCGACGAGGCCGACGTCACGATCGTCCCCGGCGTGTCCTGGGTCGACGGCGCCCGCGCCGACGTGATGCGCGGCGAGGAGGTGCAGGTACTCGGCGCGATCGCCGCCGGCCTCGCCCCCGCCGACGCGCTGTTCTGCCAGCCCGGCACGCACAACAAATGGATCGCCACCCGGACCGCGCGCATCGTCGACGTCACCACGGTGATGACCGGCGAGCTGTTCGCGCTGCTGAAGGCGCACGGCATCCTCGCCGGCATGCTCGACGGCCCGGTCGCCGACGGCCCGGCGTTCCGCGCCGGGCTGACCCGCGGCGCCGGCGCCTGCGACCTCGGCGCCGCGCTGTTCGAGGTGCGGGCCGCGGTGCTGCTGGGCCGCCGCGCGCCCGAAGACGCCGCCGCTTATGCCAGCGGCGTGCTGATCGGCAACGACGTCGGCGCGCGCGACGTGGCGGGCAATACCGTCCACCTGCTCGCCGACGGCACCCTCGCCGCGCTCTACACCGTCGCGATCGAAACGCTCGGCGGGCGAGTCGCGCCGGTCGACGCCACCGCCGCCTTCATCGCCGGCATCCACCATCTGCGTGGCCATCTCGCATGATCGCCCTGCCACCTGCAACCTTCGCACGCGACGACATTTTCCCGGAGCATAACCGATGACCGACCCCGCGACCCGCTTCGCCGAGGCCTTCGCCGCCTGCCCGCTCGTCGCGGTGCTGCGCGGCCTCACCCCTGCCGAGGCCGAAGGAGTCGGCGATGCGCTGGTCGAGGCCGGCTTCACCCTGCTCGAAGTGCCGCTCAACTCGCCCGATCCGCTCGCCAGCATCGCCGCCATGGCGAAACGCTATGCCGGTCGCGCGATCGTCGGGGCCGGCACCGTGCTCACCGCCGACGACGTCGCCGCGGTCGCCGATGCGGGCGGCACGCTGATCGTCTCGCCCAACACCGACCCCGCCGTCATCCGCGCCTCGGTAGCGCGCGGGCTGATTGCGCTGCCCGGCTATTACACCCCGAGCGAGGGCTTCGCCGCGCTCGCCGCGGGCGCACACGGGCTGAAGCTGTTCCCGGCCGAGGGCGCCGCCCCCGCCTTCCTCAAGGCGCAACGCGCCGTGCTGCCCAAAACGACCAAGGTGCTCGCCGTCGGCGGCATCACACCCGAGACGATGCCCGCATGGGCCGCCGCCGGCGCGGACGGCTTCGGCCTCGGCTCCAACCTCTATCGCGCCGGCAAGTCCGCCGCTGATGTCGCGCGCGATGCCGCGACGTTCGTATCCGCAGCAAAGGCCCTCGCATGACCTACGCCCGCCTGATCCAGCAGCGCCTGCCCGACGGCACCCGCTGCGTGATCCTCGCCGAGGACGTCGCGCACGTCCTCACCGGCGTCGCCTCGACCCGCGCACTGGCAACCACCGCCATCGCCGAAGGTAGGACGCTGCTCGACGCCGCCCGCGCCCGCCGCTCGGACGAGACGGTCGATCTGGCCGCCGCGCTGGCAGCGGGCGAGCTGCTGCCGGCGATCGATCACGACGACACCGCCCGGCTGATGCTCGCCGGCACCGGCCTCACCCATCTCGGCTCCGCAGCTGGGCGCGACGCGATGCACAAGGCCGCCGCCGAGGGCAAGCAGACCGACTCGATGCGCCTCTTCCTCGAAGGCATGGAGGGCGGCCGCCCCGCCGCCGGCGAAACCGGTGCACAACCTGAATGGTTCTACAAAGGCGACGGCCAGTCCCTGATCGCCCCTGAAGCGCCGCTGACCTCGCCATCCTTCGCGCAGGACGGCGGCGAGGAACCCGAACTCGCCGGCATCTACCTGATCGGCGACGACGGCACCCCCTTCCGCCTCGGCATCGCGCTCGCCAACGAATTCAGCGACCATGTCACCGAGCGCCACAATTACCTGTGGCTGGCGCATTCGAAGCTGCGCCAGGCCGCGCTCGGCCCCGAACTGCTGCTCGGCGCACCGCCCGCGGACATCCGCGGCACCAGCCGGATCGAGCGGAACGGCGACACGCTGTGGGAAAAGCCGTTTCTGACCGGCGAGGCGAACATGTCGCACAGCCTCGCCAACCTCGAACACCATCATTTCAAATACGCCCCCTTCCGCCGGCCGGGCGACGTCCACGTCCATTTCTTCGGCACCGCGACCCTGTCCTGCGCCGACGACATCCGGACGCAGGACGGCGACGTCTTCGTGATCGAGGCCGCGCCCTTCACGCTGCCGCTGCGCAATTCCCTCGCCACCGCGCCCGCCGCGCCGGTCGCGGTCACGCCGCTGTGAGCGCACCGATCCGCCTCGCCCTGGTCGGCATGGGCAAGATCGCCCACGACCAGCACGTCCCCGCCATCGCCGGCAACGCGGACATCGCACTCGCCGCCACCGTCAGCCGCAATGGCGAGGGCGTCGCACGCGTGCCGCATTTCCACGAGCTCGCCGATCTGATCGCGAGCGGGATCGCGATCGACGCGGTCGCGCTCTGCACCCCGCCGCAGGTCCGCCGCGCCATCGCCGCGCAGGCGATCGCGCAGGGCTGGCACGTCTTCCTCGAAAAGCCGCCCGGGGCGACGCTGGCGGAGGTCGCGCAATTGCAGGCCGCGGCGACGGCGGCGCAGGTCAGTCTGTTCGCCAGCTGGCACTCGCGCCACGCCCCCGGCGTCGAACCCGCCCGCGCCTTCCTCGCCGACGCGGACATCCGCAAGGTGACGGTGACATGGCGCGAGGACATCCGCGTCTGGCATCCGGGGCAGGCGTGGATATTGGAGGCGGGCGGTTTCGGCGTGTTCGATCCCGGCATCAATGCCTTGTCGATCGTCACCCGCATCCTGCCGCGCCCGTTCTTCATCGCCGATGCCGAACTCGACTTTCCCGCCAATTGCGACGCGCCGATCGCGGCGCGGATCCGATTCGCCGACGACCGGGGGCTGTCGATCTCGGCCGATTTCGACTTCCGGCAGGAAGGCCCGCAAAGCTGGGACATCGCCGTCGACACCGACCGCGGCACGCTGATGCTCCATGACGGCGGCGCGCGGCTGGTACTGCCCGACGGCACCGGCCCGGCGCAGACCGATGCGCTCCACGGCGAATATGCCGGCCTGTACGCGCGCTTCGTCGACATCGTGCGCGCCGGCGAGAGCGACGTCGACATCGCGCCGCTACGCCATGTCGCCGATGCATTCCTGCGCGGGCGGCGGATCGTCGTCGAACCGTTCGTGGAGTGAACGTCAAGTGAAGGCGTGAAGGCGAAGAAGAAGGGGGTTCGCGCGGAGACGCGGAGACGCGGAGGTGTTGCGCCTGGCGCGCAGCGCCCTTTCCAGCCATCGGCCTCGAAGACAGGAAGCCGCTGACGCGGCGCTCCCTCCTCTATCTTCTACTCCGCGTCTCCGCGCCTCCGCGCGAACCAGCCTTCTTCTCTTCGCGCCTTCGCGTGAATCACCCCAAATCCGCAGCAGCCGCGCATATGCACGCTTCGTCGAGATCGTGCGGGCAGGCGGGCGGCGGATCGTTATCGAGGCTTTCGTGGCGTGAATGTCACGCGAAGGCGCGAAGACGCGAAGAAGAAGGGGTTCGCGCGGAGACGCGGAGACGCGGAGGTGTTGCGCCTGGCGCGCAGCGCCCTCTTCGATCATCAGCCTCGAAGACAGGAAGCCGCTGACGCGGCACTCCCTCCTCTATCGTCTTCTCCGCGTCTCCGCGCCTCCGCGCGAACAAACCTTCTTCTCTTCGCGCCTTCGCCTTCGCGTGAATCACCCCAGATGCGCAGCAGCCTCACCGATGGCCGTGTAGATGGCGTCCAGATCGTCATCCCCGATGCAATAGGGCGGCATCACGTAGACGACGTTCCCCAACGGCCGCAGCAACAGGTCGCGTTCCCGGAAGAACGCGAGCAGCCGCGGTCCCAGCGCCGACAGATAGTCCGCCCCCTCCGCGCCCAGATCGACCGCAGCGATCGTCCCCAGCGTCCGCACGTTGCGCACGCCCGACAGCGCCGCCACGCGCGCCGCCTGCCGCGCCGTCAGGTCGGCGATCCGCGCCAGCACCGGCTCCTCTTCCCAGATCGCGATGTTCGCCGCCGCCGCCGCGCAGGCGATCGGATTGGCGGTGTAGCTGGACGAATGGAAGAACATCCGCGACCGGTCCGTGTCGAGATGCGCCTGATAGATCGCCTCGCACGCCATCGTCACCGCGAGCGGCACCGCACCCCCGGTCAACCCCTTGGACAGGCACAGGATGTCCGGCACGACGCCAGCCTGCTCGCACGCCAGCAGCGTGCCGGTCCGTCCCCAGCCGGTCATCACCTCGTCGGCGATGAACAGCACGCCACGGCGCGCACAGATCGCCCGCATTTCGGCGAGCACCCAGGCCAGATAGACCAGCATCCCGCCCGCGCCGCAGACCAGCGGCTCGACGATCAGCGCCGCCGGCGCCGCCCGGCACGCCGCCTCCAGCGCATCCAGCGTCGCCTGTTCCGCGCCCGCGGCGGGAAACGGGATCGTCGCGACGTCGAACAGCAACGGCTCATAGGCCCGGTTGAACGCACCGCGCGCACCCACCGACATCGTCCCGATCGTGTCGCCGTGATAGCCGTGTTCGAGCACGAGGATCCGGTGCCGCGGCTCGCCGCGGTTGAGCCAGAAGCCGAGCGCCATCTTCAGCGCCACCTCGACCGCGGTCGATCCCGAATCGGAGAAGAACACCCGCGTCAGCGCCTCGGGCATCAGCCGCAGCAGTCCGGCCGCCACCGTCTCGGCGGGCTCGTGCGTCCAGCCGGCGAAGATGATCTGGTCCATCCGTGCCGCCTGATCGGCGATCGCGGCCATGATCCGGGGCTCGCGATGCCCGTGCGTCGTCACCCACCAGCTGGAGATCGCATCGACGATCCGCCGCCCGTCGCCGGTATACAGCGCCGCGCCCTCCGCGCGCACGACCATGGGGATCGGCTCGCCCAGCCCGTGCTGGGTGAACGGATGCCACACCGCGCTCATGCGAAATCCCCGATCCGGAACCCGGCGGCGAAGGCCCGCGCCAATCCCTCGGCGTCGAGCGGATCGATGCGCGGCAGGCGTCCCAGCCGTCGCACCCCGCCCAGCCGTGCGATCGTCGCCTCGCTGTCCTCCACAGGCTCCCCGTTGAAGGCGATGCCGAGGATCGGCACGCCGCGCGCGTGCAACGCCTCGATGCTGAGCAGGCTGTGGTTGATCGTCCCCAATCCGGTCCGCGTCACCAGCACCACCGGCGCACCCCAGCGTGCGAACATGTCGGCATAGAGCAGGTCGTCCGCCAGCGGCACCAGCACCCCGCCCGCCCCCTCGACCACCAATGGCCCCGCGACCACCGGCAGCGCCAGCCGCGCGGGGTCGATCGTCACCCCGTCGATCGCCGCGGCGCGATGCGGCGAACAGGGCGTCGCCAGCCGATAGGCCTCGGGCAGCACGTCGCGCACGCCCAGCGCCCGCACACCCGCGCCGTCGCCGCCCTCGTCGAGCCCCGCCTGCACCGGCTTCCAATAGGTCGCGCCCAGCGCCACGGTCAGCGCCGCGGCGAACACCGTCTTGCCGACGTCGGTGTCGGTCCCCGTCACCACAATCGTCCGGCTCATCGCAGCACCTCCCCCAGCCCGGCGATCGCCGCCTCGTCCAGATTGCAGGTGATCGACACCCGCAGCCGCGCCGTCCCCGCCGCCACCGTCGGCGGCCGGATCGCACGCACGTCGTACCCCGCCGCCTGGCATCGATCCGCCAGCGCGACCGCCGCGCCATCCGCGCCGACGATCACCGGGAACAGCTGCGATCCGGTCGAGAATCCGAGCGCCCGCTCCGCCGCCGCGACCAGCGCCCACAGCCGCGCCTGCCGCCCGGGCTCGTCGACCAGACAGCGCAGCGCCTCGCGCACCGCCGCCGCCATCAACGGCGACGGCGCGGTCGAGAAGACGAAGCCGCGCGCGCGGTTGACTAGCATGTCGCGCAGCACGCGGGGCACGCACAGCAACCCGCCCTCCGCGCCCAGCGCCTTGCCGCAGGTGTGCAGCGTGACGACGTTGTCGGCGCCGTGCAGCGCCTCCGCCAGCCCGCGGCCCGCACCGCCGAACACGCCGGTGGCATGCGCCTCGTCGATCAGCAGCATCGCCTGATGCCGGTCCGCGACCGCGACGAGGTCGGCGAGCGGCGCCCGGTCGCCGTCCATGCCGTACAGGCTCTCGACCGCGATCCACGGCGTGCCCCTGCCGCCCTCCGCGCGCCAGCGCCGGATCGCATCCTCGAACGCCGCCGCGTCGTTGTGCGGCACCGACACCCGCGGCGCCCGACCCAGCCGCATCCCGTCATGCGCGCTGGCATGCACCAGCGCGTCGTGCACGACGATATCGTCCGGCTGCGGCAGCGTCGCGAACGCCGCCACGTTCGCCGCATAGCCGTTGGCGAAGAACAATGCCGCCTCGCTGCCGAAATGCGCCGCGGCCTCTGCCTCCAGCGCCTCATGCTCGGGATCGTTGCCGCGCAGCAGCCGCGATCCGCCCGATCCGATGCCGACGCCCCGATCCAGCGCCGCCGCCACCGCATCGCGCAGCCGCGGCGACGCGGCCAGCCCCAGATAATCGTTCGACGCGAAATCGGCGCCGGTTCGCGGGCGCAACGTCCGCAGGCGGTCGGCGGCATCGAGCCGGGCGAGGTCCTCGCGATAGAAGTGCAGCATCACCGCCCCTGTAGCGTCTCCATCCGGTCGCGCCAGCACCGCCGCCACATCGGGCTGGCGTTCGGCGCGCGCGATCCGGTACGGGGCGATGCCATGACCCGCCGAAGGACCCCGCCGATGCTCGCCCGGATGATCGCCGCGCTGCTCGCCCTCGCCGCACCCGCCGCACCCGCCGCCGCCGCGGCGCAGCGTGCCCCCGCGACCGTCCAGCTGCCACGCACGATCCTGTTCATCGGCAACAGCTTCACGCAGGGTGCGCATTCCGCGGTGCGCAACTGGCATGCCGATCGCGTCACCGACCTCACCGGGGCGGGCTATGGCGGGGTGCCGGCATTGTTCAAGGAATTCACCGTCGAGGCGGGGCTCAATTATGCCGTCAGCCTCGAAACGCAGGGCGGCCAGTCCCTCGCCTTCCACTATGACCAGCGCCGCCAATTGTTCGACCGGGCGTGGGACGTCGTCGTATTGCAGGAATATAGCACGCTCGATCGCGACCGGCCCGGCGACGCCACCCGCTACATCCGCAGCGTCGGCCAGCTCGGCACGCTACTGCGCGTCCGCAACCATGCGGTCAGGGTCGAGCTGATGGCGACCTGGTCGCGCGCCGATCAGGTCTACCAGCCCGGCGGCCCGTGGTTCGGCAAGCCGGTCGCGACGATGGCCGACGAATTGCGCGTCGCGGCGGACCGCGCGCGGCGGACCAACCGGTCGGTGTCGGGCGTGATCCCGGTCGGTCAGGCGTGGAACCGCGCCTTCGCCGCCGGCGTCGCCGATCCCAATCCCTATGACGGCATCGCCTTCGGTCAGGCGAACCTGTGGTCCTACGACCATTATCACGCCAGCACCGCCGGCTATTATCTGGAGGCGCTGGTCGTCTTCGGCCACGTCACCGGCATCGACCCGCGTACGCTGGGCCGGGGCGAGCGCGCCGCGGAGGAACTCGGCCTGTCGCCGGAACTGGCGGTCGCGCTACAGGCGATCGCACGCGAGCAGCTGGCGGCGCGATAGAGCGTTACCGGATCAGGTTGGATCATCGGCACGGAGGTGATTTCGGCGTGATGCAAGGCGTGAGGAGGGAGCGATGCCAAAGCATCGTGACCGACGAGCAACGCAGCATCACGCCGAAAGCGCCCCGCCGCGAAGCGGTCGCCCGCAGGGCGATGACGGTGGTTCAACCTGGTCCGGTCACGCTCTGGGTCCCCGCGCCGCCGTCGGGCGGGAATCAGACCCGCATCGGCATCAGCACGTACAGCGCCGGCGCCTTGTCGTTCTCGCGGATCAGCGTCGGGGCGGCGGCATCGTTCAGATGCACCTCGACCACGTCGCCGTCGATCTGGCCGAGGATGTCGAGGAGATAGCGGCTGTTGAAGCCGATCTCGAACGGCATCGCCGCATAGTCGCCCGGCACTTCCTCGGCGGCGGTGCCGTTCTCCGGGCTGGTCACCGACAATGTGATCTTGTCGCGATCCAGCGCCATCTTCACCGCGCGCGTCTTTTCGGTCGCGATCGTCGAGACGCGGTCGACGCCCTCCTCGAAGCTGCGCGGATCGAGCTTGAGGATCTTGTCGTTGCCGGTCGGGATGACGCGCGAATAATCGGGGAAGGTGCCGTCGATCAGCTTCGACGTCAGCACCGCCTGCCCCAGGTCGAACCGGATCTTGGTTCCCGACAGCGACACGCCGACCGAGCCGTCGACCTCGTCGAGCAGCTTGCGCAATTCGCCGACGCATTTGCGCGGCACGATCACGTCGGGCATCCCCGCCGCGCCGTCCGGCCGCGGCAGCGTGACGCGCGCCAGCCGGTGGCCGTCGGTCGCCGCCGCCTTCAGCGTCGGTTCGCTCGCCTCGTCCTGCACGTGCAGGAAGATGCCGTTGAGATAATAACGCGTCTCTTCGGTCGAGATCGCGAAGCGCGTCTTGTCGATGATCTGCTTCAGCGTTTCCGCCGGAATCTCGAACTGCGTCGGCAATTCGCCCTCGGCGATCACCGGGAAATCGTCGCGCGGCAGCGTGCCCAGGCTGAAGCGCGCGCGCCCCGCGACGATCGACATGCGACCCTCCGCGGCGTGCAGCTGCACCTGGCTGCCCTCGGGCAGCTTGCGCGCGATGTCGAACAGCGTGTGCGCCGACACCGTCGTCGATCCCGGCTGGTCCACCGCCGCCAGGATCGATTCGTTGATCTGCAGATCGAGGTCGGTCGCCATCAGCCGCAGCTGCCCTTCGGCGGTCGCCTCCAGCAGCACGTTCGACAGGATCGGAATGGTGTTGCGCCGCTCCACCACGGACTGGACATGGCTCAGCCCCTTGAGGAGCGTTGCGCGTTCGATCGTCGCCTTCATGAATCGTACCCCCGTCCCCCGAGTCCGGGGCGTGTCCCGCCTGTCCTACCCATTTAAAAGGGGTCGGAGCAAGCACTCCGACCCCTCGGGCGATTCCGGTTAACAGCGGGTTAGCATGGCGTGCGCCGAAGCGCCCCGTCGCGATCGCGCCGGGCCGGGCCGGGCCGGCACCGCCTCTCGCATCAGAAGCGCATGCCGACGCCCGCGACCAGCTGGTGCCGGTCAGCGTCGATGTCGAAGCTGTCGGCCTTGCCGTAATGCGAATAGCGATATTCGCCCTTCACATAGGTCTTCGCGCCGATCTGGTGCTCCAGCCCCGCGCCGAGCCGTAGGCCGTCGAGATCGACATGGTCGCTGGTCCGCGTGTTGCCGAGGTCGTAGCGCGCATCGACGCGGGCATTGGTATAGCCCGCCTTGGCATAGGCCATCGTCGACGGATTGAGCACGAAGCCGACGCGCCCGCCGACATAGATGTCGCGCCCGGCATCGACGCGCAGGCGATCGCCCTGCGTTACCAGATTGTCGGTGCGCGTATCGGTGGTCGAGCCGGTCAGCTCGCCCTCGCCGCCGACGATCAAGTTTTTGAGCTGCACGTCATAACCGACCGCGCCGCCATAGACGATGCCGTCGCTCGAGCTCGAATCCTGATCGTGACCGTCCTTCAGCGCGTCATAACCCGCGACGCCCTCGATGCGCAGGCCGGTGAACGGCGCGCCGGTGGTCTGGGCCAGGACGGGGGTGGCGAACGCGGTCGTGGCGAGCGCGGCAAGAATGAGTGTACGCATGAACTACTCCATAGGCTGCCCCGGGAACACGGGGGCGGACGGCTCCAATGGCCCAAGCCCCGGGGCGTTGCATGAACCTCAGCTAAACACGGAAAACCGTTGCTTTTGCGCCACAGCGATCCGACACCGGCGGGCATGACCCAGCCCGCCCCCCCTGTCCGCAAGGGCCGCGACTTCATCGCCCGCCATGGCGAAACCGTCTTCAACGCCGCGCGCCGGTTGCAGGGCGACCATCCGCATACGCCGCTGACCCGCGCCGGCTTCGCGCAGGCGGAGGAGATCGGCCGGGCGTTGCGCGACCTGCTCGGGGCCAAGCCCGCGCTGACCCTCTGGGCCTCCCCCACCGGCCGCGCGCTCCAGACACTGGCGGTGATCGCCGAGCATCTCGACCTCGACTGGCACGCCGCGCAGACCGATCCGCGGCTGGGCGAGATCGGCATGGGCAGCTGGGGCGGCCGCTATTATGCCGACGTCGTCGGCGAGGTCGGGCCGGTGGTGACGGCCGAGGGGCTGCTCCGCCCCGCCGCCGATGGCGAGGATTACCGCCAGATCGCGACCCGCGTCGGCGGCTGGCTGGCCGACACCGACGGGGATGCCGGCGACCGGCTGGTCATCAGCCACGGCATTTCCAGCCGCGTGCTGCGCGGGATGATGACCGGCGCGGACGTGCATCCCGAATGGGGTGCGCCGATCGCCGCCGGCCTGCCGCAGGGATCGCTGGTACGGGTCGCGGGCGGGGTCGAATCGGTCGCGCACCTCGGCACGGGCCACGCCCCCGCGTGAGGCTGCTACTCGCCGCCCTGCTGGTCGCGGCGCCGGCGACGGCGCGCGAGACGATCGGCGTCTACCGCAGCTGGGGTGCCTTTCGCGACGCGGCCCCGGCGCGTTGCTACGCGATCGCCCGCCCCGTCGCCGCGGGCGGACGCAGTGGCGGCTGGGCCAGCGTCGCCAGCTGGCCAGCCCGCGGCCTGCGCTCCTCGCTCCACGTCCGCCTGTCGCGCGAGCGGGACCGCTCCGCCCCCGTCACGCTGACCGTCGGCGAGCGCCGCTTCGAACTCGCCGCTAACGGCCTCGACGCCTGGGCCGCCGACGCCCCCAGCGACCGCGCCATCGCCGCCGCCCTCCGCTCCGGCCGCAGCATGAGCGTCGAGGCAGTCGGCGCCGGGGGGAGGCCGTTCGCCGACGTCTACCTGCTCGCCGGCGCCGCGACCGCGATCGACGCGGCGGCGCTGGGCTGCGTGCGCTAGGGGCGCCCATACCGACGGGATGGAAAGCCGGCCCGTTTTCGGCTATATACCGACGATGCTCGACAGCGTTGCCCCACCCATGCCCATTCCGGGCCACATCGACCCTGTGCCGGTTCCCCGCGCCAAGACCTTTCGCGAGGACGGCCGGATCGACCTGATCGGCCTCGGCAAGGACGAGTTGCGCGCGGCGCTGCTCGACGCCGGCATGGAGCTGCGCCAGGCGAAGCTGCGCGCCAAGCAGATCTGGCACTGGCTCTACAATCGCGGCGCGACCGAATTTTCGGCGATGAGCGATATCTCGAAGACCATGCATCCGTGGCTGGAGGAACGCTTCGTCATCGGCCGGCCCGAGGTGATCGAGGCGCAGGTGTCGACGGACGGCACGCGCAAATGGCTGCTGCGCTCGCCCGACGGGCAGGATTACGAGGCGGTGTTCATCCCCGACGCGGACCGCGGCACGCTGTGCGTGTCGAGCCAGGTCGGCTGCACGCTCAACTGCCGCTTCTGCCACACCGGCACGATGCGCCTCGTCCGCAACCTGACCGCGGGCGAGATCGTCGGCCAGGTCATGCTCGCCCGCGACGCGCTCGGCGAATGGCCGAGCCAGCCCGAGGGGCGCATGCTCACCAACATCGTCATGATGGGCATGGGCGAACCGCTCTACAATTTCGATGCGGTCCGCGACGCGTTGAAGCTGGTGATGGACGGCGACGGCCTCGCGCTGTCGAAGCGCCGCATCACCCTGTCGACCAGCGGCGTCGTGCCGATGATGGCCCGCGCCGGCGAGGAGATCGGCGTCAACCTCGCCGTTTCGCTGCACGCGGTGACCAAGGAGGTGCGCGACGAGATCGTGCCGCTCAACAAGAAATACGGCATCGAGGAATTGCTGCAGGCCTGCGCCGATTATCCCGGCGCCAACAACGCCCGCCGCATCACGTTCGAATATGTGATGCTGAAGGACAAGAACGATTCGGATGCGGAGGCGCACGAACTCGTCCGCCTGCTGCGCAAGTACAAGCTGCCCGCCAAGGTCAACCTGATCCCGTTCAACCCCTGGCCGGGCGCGCCCTACGACACCTCGACGCCGGAGCGGGTGCGCCGGTTCAGCGACATCATCTTCGAAGGCGGCATTTCCGCGCCCGTCCGCACCCCGCGCGGTCGCGACATCGATGCCGCCTGCGGCCAGCTGAAGACCGCCGCCGAGAAGAAGAGCCGCGCGCAGATGGATCGCGAGGCGGACGAGAAGATGGCCGCGCTTGGCTGATCCCGCCCGATGACGGACTGGGGCGCGCTCGCGCTGGCGGCGGGTGCGGGGATGCTGGGCGGGGCGATGAACGCGCTCGCCGGCGGCGGCTCGTTCGCGACCATGCCGACGCTAATCATGCTCGGCCTCCCCTCCACCGTCGCCAACGCCACCAGCAACGTCGCGGTGCAGCCGGGCGCGGTCGCCAGCGCCTGGGCGTATCGCGCCGGCCTTGCGCCGATCGGCGGCATCGGCGTGCGCACGCTGGCGGGCATCACCTTCATGGGTGGCCTCGCCGGCAGCCTGTTGCTCGCCTGGACACCGGCGAGCGCGTTCGACGTCATCGTCCCCTGGCTGCTGCTCGCGGCGACGATCGCCATCGCGCTCGGCCGCCATGCCTCCGACTGGCTGAGCACGCGCTTTGCCGCCGGCCCGCGCAGCATCGTCGCGGGCCAGGCGCTGCTCGGCATCTATGGCGGCTATTTCGGCGGCGGCGTCGGCATGATGCTGACCGCGATGTGGGGGCTGCTGACCGGCGCGACGCCCGCCGCGCTCGCCGCGCCGCGCACGCTGATGCTCGCCGTCGCCAACACCGCGGCGACGATCGTGTTCGTCGTCAGCGGCATGGTCGCCTGGACATTGTGCGCGCCGATGATGATCGGATCGATCGCCGGCGGCTATCTCGGCGCGCTGGTCGGCCGCCGCCTGTCGCCGGGCATCATCCGCGGCTGGACGCTGCTGGTGACGATCGTCACCACCGCCGTGTTCTTCTGGAGGGCCTACGCCTAACCCGGCCGGCGCATCCGGAACAAGGTCTCCGGCGTCACCTCGAAATAATCCGCCGGCCCGCCACCGCGCAGGATCGGGCGGGCACGGGCGGTCTGGTACACGCCCTCGTCCAGCATGGCGGTGTCGATATGGATGCCGACCGCCTCGCCGATCACCAGATACTGGTCCAGTTCCGCCCCCGCACGGTCGGTCAGCCGGATCAGCTGCGTCAGCCGGCATTCGAAGCTGACCGGGCTCGCCGCCACCCGCGGCGGCGCAACCAGCCGCGAGGGCGTCGTCGCCAGACCCGCCAGCGCGAATTCGTCGACGTCGGCGGCCACGCTCGCCGCCGTCGCGTTCATCGCCTCCGCCAGATCGCGCGTCGCCAGGCTCCAGACGAATTCGCCGGTCGCGTTGATATTGGCGACGCTGTCCTTCCACCCCATGCTCGAAAAGCCGATCAGCGGCGGCGTGTAGTTCAGCAGGTTGAAGAAGCTGTAGGGCGCGATGTTGCGCACCCCGTCCGCCGACACGGTGCTGATCCAGCCGATCGGGCGCGGCGCCACCATCGCGTTGAGGGGGTCGTGCGGAAGGCCGTGGCCGTCGCGCGGTTCGTAGAAATGCCATTCGGTCATGCGCACATAACTGCTACAAAGTGGGGATGGACCCAATAGCGCCCGGTACGTCGATCTTTCGCCATGCGCTGGCGACGCGGATCTGGCACTGGATCAATGCCGTCGCGATCTTCGTGCTGATCGGCAGCGGCCTCGGCATCTCGAACGCGCATCCGCGGCTCTACTGGGGGCGCTATGGTGCGAATTTCGACCATGCCTGGGCGCAATTACCGCGCTTCCCGGCGTGGATCACGATTCCGGCGAACTACAATCTCGCCATCTCGCGGCGCTGGCACCTGCTGTTCGCGCTGGTGCTGGCGTTCGGCCTGCTCGGCTTCATGATCGCCAGCCTCGTCAACCGCCATTTCCAGCGCAAACTCACGCTCAAGCATGCCGACGTCAGCCCCGCGCATCTGGCGCAGGACGTGCGAGACCATCTGAACTTCCGCTTCCACGACGCCAAGGATCCCGGCGCCTACAACAGCCTCCAGAAATGGAGCTATATTCTGACGATCTTCGTCATGCTGCCGCTGATGATCCTGACCGGGCTCGCGCTGTCGCCGGGCATGAATGCGGCCTGGCCATGGCTGCTCGACCTGTTCGGCGGCCGGCAGTCGGCGCGCTCGATCCACTTCGTCACCTGTGCCGCGATCGGCGGCTTCGTCGTCGTCCACCTGACGCTCGTCATCCTCGCCGGCGCGGGCAACGAGCTCAGATCGATGATAACCGGCCGGTGGAAGGTGCCGAAAGCATGATACTCGCCCGCCGCACCCTCATCACCGGCAGCGCCGGGCTGCTGCTCGCCGGCTGCGAGCGGGTCGCCGCCATCCCGCAAGCGCGCAAGATCCTGTTCGCGGGCGAGGACATGCACCGCGGCCTGCAACGCGCGCTGATGGACCGGGGGGCGCTCGCCCCCGAATTCACGCCCGAACAGATGTCGCCGATCTTCCGCGCCAACGGCACGCGCGATCCCGGCACCCCCGCCTATGCCGCGATGGTCGCCAACGGTTTCGCCGACTATCGCCTGCGCGTCGGCGGCCTCGTCGACCGGCCGCTGTCGCTCAGCCTCGCGCAGCTCGCCGCGATGCCCGCGCGCCGGCAGATCACCCGCCACGATTGCGTCGAGGGGTGGAGCGCGATCGGCGCCTGGCAGGGCCCGCTGCTCGGCACCGTGCTGATGGCGGCGGGGATGCGCGGCACCGCGCGCTATGTCGTCTTCACCTGCGCCGACCTCTACAACGGCCAGCCCTATTACGAATCGATCGACACGATCGACGCCTTTCATCCGCAGACGATCCTGGCGCTGAAGATGAACGGCGCGCGCCTGACCGTGCCGCACGGCGCGCCTGTGCGCCTCCGCGTCGAGCGCCAACTGGGCTACAAACACGCCAAATACGTCACCGGCATCGACGCGGTCGACACCCTCGCCGGCATCGGCAAGGGCAAGGGCGGCTATTGGGAGGACAATGTCGATTACGATTGGTATGCCGGCATCTAGGACAGTAAAGCGGCCCCATGGCGCTGATCGATATCTTCCTCAGCCGCGCCGTGAAGCGTGGCCAACTCACCCTCCATCGCCCCGGCAAGCCGCCCGCCACCTTCGGCACGCCCGATCCCGACCATGGCCACGTCACCATCCGCTTCGCCGATAACGGCGTCGCGGGCCGCATCGTCCGCAACCCCGCGCTGGCGGCGGGCGAGATGTACATGGACGGGCGGCTGACTGTCGACGGCGACGACATCATGGGCCTCGTCCGCCTGCTCAAGCGCAACAGCGCGTGGGAGCGCGGACAGAATGCGCTGAAGCCCTCAACCTTCGTCCAGGGCCTGGGCGCGGTGAAGCACCGGCTCGACCGCATCAACATGGAGCGCCGCTCGAAGCGCAACGTCGCGCACCATTACGATCTGTCGGCGCGGCTCTACGACCTGTTTCTCGACGCCGACAAACAATATAGCTGCGCCTATTACACCAGCCCCGACAACCCGCTGGAACAGGCGCAGACCGACAAGCTGGCGCATATCGCCGCCAAGCTGGCGCTGCGTCCCGGCATGTGCGTGCTCGACATCGGCTGCGGCTGGGGCGGCATGGCTCTTTACCTCAACCGGCATTTCGGCGTGGAGGTGCTCGGCGTCACTTTGTCCGAAGAACAGTTCAAGATCGCGCGCGAACGCGCCGCCGCGGCCGGCGTCGCCGACAGGGTTCGGTTCGAGCTGATCGACTATCGCCGCGTCGAGGGCCGCTTCGACCGCATCGTCTCGGTCGGCATGTTCGAACATGTCGGCCCGCCGCAATACCGCACCTTCTTTCGCAAATGCCGCGACCTGCTGACGCCCGATGGCGTGATGCTGCTCCACACCATCGGCCGGCTCGGGCCGCCGAGCGTCACCGACGACTGGACGACGAAATACATCTTCCCGGGCGGCTATAATCCGGCCCTGTCGGAGGTGATGCAGGCGTTCGAGGGGCTGAAGCTGTTCCTGACCGACGTCGAGGTGCTGCGCCTGCATTACGCCTATACGCTGCACGAATGGTACGCGCGCACCCTCGCGGCGCGCGATGCCATCGTCGCGCTGTACGACGAACGCTTCTACCGGATGTGGACCTTCTACCTCGCCGGCGCGGCGAATGCGTTCGAGAATGGCGGGCTGGTCAATTACCAGATCCAGTTCAGCCGCAGCCGCACCGAACTGCCGATCACCCGCGACTATATGTTCGAGGGCGAGCGCGCCTTGCGGGACGGCCGGACCTCCTAACGGCGTGGCCGCCCGTCCCGCCGCGGGACGGGCGCGAAACCGCGGCGGACGATGCGCCGCGCATGGGCTATAGCCGCGCCATGCGGGTGCCGATGCGAACGATCCGGACGATGACGCGTGTGTGGGCGGCGCTGGTGACGCTCGGCCTCGCGCTAGCGATCGCGCTCGCGGCGCAGGGCGCATGGCGCGCGATCGCCGCGCATCGCGACGACGGCATCCCGCCGCTGCCCGCCCCTGCGGGCTATGAGGCGGAGGATCACTTCCCCGGCGCGGCGCTGCTCTACACCGCCGTCGCCGTGGGACAAAGCGACGCCACCGCCGCCCCGGCGCAGGGGGTGACCGGCACCATCGCCCTGCCCGCGCTGCCCGTCTCCGCCGCCGCCGCAAGCGCCGCGATGCGCGCCGATGCCGGGGTCGCCGCCCCCTTCTCCATCAAGGCGTCCGCCGCCGTCGACCGCGCCCGCGCGCTCGAATGCCTGACCGCGGCAATCTATTACGAGGCCGCATCGGAGCCCGACGCCGGCCAGTCCGCGGTCGCGCAGGTGATCCTCAACCGCGTCCGCCACCCCGCCTTTCCCGCGACCGTGTGCGGCGTCGTCTATCAGGGGTCGGAGCGGGCCGGCTGCCAGTTCAGCTTCGCCTGCGACGGCGCGATGGCGCGCATCCCCGCCCGGGCCGGCTGGGCGCGCGCCGCACGCACCGCGGCGATGGCGCTCGCGGGCTATGTCTACGCGCCGGTCGGGCTCGCGACGCATTACCACACCTATGCGGTGACGCCGGCGTGGAACCGCGGCCTCGTCATGACCGACGTCGTCGGCGCCCACCTGTTCCACCGGTGGAAGGGCTATTGGGGCACCCGCACCGCCTTCCGCCAGCCCTATCGCGGCGGCGAGCCCGTTCCCGGCCCGCACACGCCGCCGATCGTACCGCCGGTCGCGGCGTCGCCGACGCTGATCGCCACGGTCGCGCCGCTACCGGTCGCGCCGGTGACCAACGCCGCGCAGGTTCGCCCCGCCTATGCCGACAGCGGCAGTTACGTCACGCCACCCGCAGCGACGGCGCCTGCGCCGGGCCGCGCGCCGGACAGTCTGCCGCCGGCCGCGCAGGTACTCGACAAATGGAAGGATTCGGGCAAGCCGCTGCTTTGACGGCGGCGGGCTTTGCCGGGAGATGCGCCCCTCGCGAGCGACTTCAGCAGGCAGCAAGGCCAAGGCAGAAGAGGGGGTTCGCGCGGAGGCGCGGAGGACGCAGAGGGGGAGCGCTCGCTGCGATGTTATTCCCTATACATCACGCCCTTGATGACAGCATTGCGCTGCCGCACGCGCGACACCTTCGCGTCCTCCGCGCCTCCGCGCGAACACAATAACGATGCGATGGCGCCTGGTTCGATGACCCGCAGTTACTTCGCCGCCTTCACGTAGCGGTCGAACCACGCGATCGCCCGCTGGCGCACGTCCGCCGACTGCTCCGCGCCGGTGACGCAATGGCCGGCGTCGGGATAGATCACGAGGCTGACCGGCACGCCGCGATCCTTCAGCGCATGCCACCATTCGATCGACTGGGTCGGCGGCACCTCGATGTCGCGTTCGCCGACATAGATGAAGGTCGGCGTCTTCGCCGTCTTCGCCCGGTAGATCGCCGACACCGCCTCATAGGCCTTCATGTCGTCGTACATGGATTTGCCGAAGAACGGCAGCATCCACTGGTCGATGCCGTTGGTGCCGTAATAGCTGACCCAGTTCGACAGGCCGGCACCGGCGACGATCCCCTTGAAGCGGTTCGTCTGCGTGTTCGCCCACATCGCCATGAAGCCGCCATAGCTGCATCCGCCGAGCCCGAGCCGCGCGTCGTCGACCGGCGCGACGCGCTCGACGGCGTCGATCCCGGCGAGGATGTCGCGCAGGTCGCCGCCGCCGAAGTCGCGCCGGTTGGCGGCGGTAAACGCCTCGCCCTGTCCGTAGCTGCCGCGCGGATTGGGCAGGAACACGTAATAGCCGGCCTTTACCAGCGCCGCGTTGAGCGAGGTCGGATACAGATAGGCGGGCGAGGAGGCCGACGACGGCCCGCCGTGGACGATGGTAATCATCGGCGCCTTGCCTGCTGGCGCGACGCGCGGCGCGAGCAGCCAGCCCTGCACGTCATAGCCCTCGTTGGTCCAGCTGATGCTGCGTACGGTGGCGAGCGCGGGGGCGGCATCGTTGTCGTGGGTGATCTGGCGCACCGCGTCGACCGGCCCGGCATAGATCGCCGGCGCATGGTCGTAATCCTGCACCACCGCCGCCGCGATCCGGCCATCGGCGGAAAAGACCGCGCGCCCGTCGCCCGCGCTGGCGCTCGCCGGTTTCGCGAAGCCCGGCGCGACCGGCCGCCCCGGCGTCAGCGTGCCGAACTGCACCTGATCGCCCGCCAGCGTCACCGTCCGCAGCCCACCCGTGGTCCAGTCGACCGTGGTGACCGTCGATTTCGCTCCCGCGGTGACGTTGCGCGGCGTCCCGCCCGCCAGCGCCACGGTGAAGACGTCGCCGCCGATCGCGCCGAAATCGCTCATCAACCCGCCGATATAGGCGACGCTGCGCCCGTCGGGCGACACGCGCGGCTGGTTGATCTGCGCCGCCGGCCGCGCGATCGATCGCACCGCGCCGGTCCGCGCGTCGATCGCGTCGAGCGTCGCCACCCACCAATTGTTGTCGCCATTGCCGAGCGCGGTCGTCGCGACGAAGCCGCGCCCGTCCGGCATCCAGTCATATTCGTAGACGTAGCGGCCGGCCGGCGACAACGGCGTTACCCCGGTCGCGGGCCGCGCGATGTCGAACACCGCGAGCCGCTGCTCGTCGTTCGTCTCGCCGATTTCGCCGACCATGCGCACGCCCGCCTGCGTCGCGCCCGCTTCCTTCGCCGCGCCGAGCGTCACCAGCAGCGCGATCCGCGTGCCGTCCGGCGATACGCGCGGCGTCTGCGCGATCCCGGCGATGGTCGCGATCGTCCGGGTCGTCCGCGCATCGGCATAAGCGAGGCGGACGTTGCCCGCCGCGCCGTCGCGGATCAGGAACGCCAGATCGCCATTGGGGGCGAAGGTCAGGCCCGCATAGGTGCAGGTGCCGCACGGATCGATCGTGCGCAGCACACGCCCGTCGGCGACGCTGCGGACCGTGACCACGCCATGGCCGGCACCGCTCTCGATCGTCGCGATCCGGTCGCCCGCGGGCGCGATCGCCAGCGCGCCATATTGGCGGATCGTCTGCGCTGCCGCGGGTGCGGCGGACGTGAGCAGCAGGGCGGCGGCGAGGGTCAGGCGCATCGTGGCTCCGGCGGAAAGGGAGGAGCGATGCTTAACGGCGATCCCGCCGGCCGCAAGGGGAACGGCACGCCCGCGCAAACCGCTGCGGATCGCAGCGACTCGCGCGGGCTTCTAGGGACTTAGCGGCAGCGCACGTTGTTGCGGTCGACCGACCGGCCGACGGCGGCACCCGCCGCACCGCCCAGCAGCGTGCCGAGCAGCCCCGACCCGCCCGGCGCGATGATGTTGCCGAGCACGCCGCCCGCGACGCCGCCGACGATCAGGCCGGTGGTGCCGTCGTTACGCCGGCAATAATATTGGCCGTTCTCGCCGCGATAGACGCGGTCGCGCGTCGACAGGCGGCGCTCGCGATAGCGCGGGCCATCGACGTAATAACGGTCGGCGTAATAGCCGTTATAGGCGGGATCGACCCGGTTGTAGTCGTAGGAGGAATAGCCGCGATACCGGCTGTCGGTGCCATAGGTCGAGCAGCCGGCCAGGGTAACGGCAGCGGCCATGGCCGCGATCAGGGGTGCGCGCATCGGACTCTCCTAACATCCATCAATGCCGCGTGAATGTCCGGCACGGCCATTTGGTTGCGTGCGCCCCCATGCGATATCAGGCGGCGCCCGCCCCGTCGCCGAAGCTGCTGCCCCGATCCGCCACCAGCGTCGGCGCCGGCCCCGTCGCGGGCCGCAGCGCCTCCTTTTCGGCCTCGCTCGGCACCGCCGTCGGATCGGGCCGGAACGCCTCGACCGCACGGCTGTCGTTGCCGGGGTGGCCGTCGCCCATCAGGTCGGTCGGCACATGCTCCGCCGCCGGATTGCCGGGCCGCTCGACGAACCGCTTGTCCGTTTCCGCGCTGTCCCGATCGTTGGACGCGGCATGGCGCGATCCGGGCTTCGGCCCGAAGGCCGCCGTCGCTGCGGTCCACGCCACCGCGCCGGCTGCGAAGGCACCGAGGCCGAAACCGATAGTCTCGTAATTCATGATCTTATGTCCCGGATGCTGCGCAGGACTGGTCCAACGGCGCGGCGCCGGACGCGGTTCCGCCCGGTGGGTCAGCGCACCGGACAGGCACCCCCGGGCGCCTCGTCGCGCACACGGAACGGCCGCGACCCGACGACGACGCCCGCCGCGCGGCAGCGGCGCAACTGAAAGCGCACCTTCTTCGCCCCGAAATCGAGCGACACGCGACGGAAATTGCCCATCAGGTCGGTGCCGAGCATCATCGCCGGCGTCTCCGCCAGCCCGAACAGCGCGAACGGCGGCAGGTCGGCGAACGCCACCGGCACGTGCGACATCACGATCCCGCCGATCCGCAGCTCCGGCACGATTGCCATCGGCACGACCATCGTCTCGCCGGTCACGCTGACCAGCGTCGCGGGCGTCATCACCGGCGGCTTGCGACGGCGGAACAGCGCGTCGCGCAGCGCGAGATTGCCGATCGTCAGCTGCGATCCGGTGTCGACCACGGCGCGGATGCGCACCCCGCCGGCGCGCGCCTGCGTCAGGATCAGCTGCCCGCCGCGCTGGCGCGCAGTGACGACGATCTCGTCGGCGCTCGCCTTCACCGGCCGCCGCGTATCCTCGATCGTGATCGCCTGCCGCTCGAAATCGAGCATCAGCCGCTGGCCGCGCAGCGCATCGATGCCGAGCAGCCCGCGCGCGCCCAGATAGCGTTCCGGCAGCATCGGCGCGGCGACATCTTCCACCACGCTGCCGCCGACCGTCAGCCGCGCGATCAGCGCGGTTTCGCGCCGGCTCGCGCCCGCCATGCCGTGCAGCGTCACCGCCCGCCCCGGCGGCAGGCGCAACGCCAGCGCCAGCCGCTCGCCGATCACCGTCCGGTCGGCACCGCTGTCGACGACGAAGCGGAACGGCCCGCGACCGTCGATCGCGACGTCGACCGCCATGCGCGTTTCGACCTGCTCGCCGGCGACGCTGTCGCCCGCGATCTCCAGCGTGTCGTCGAGCATCGCCTCGCCCAGCGGGATCGCGGGGATACGTGGGCCCTCCACCTGCTGCGCCGCCGATGCCGCCGTCATCGACAGCAGCAGAAGGGCGAGGCAGGAAAGGCGCGAAGCGGCCATGGCGGACGATAGCATGTTCGCCGTCCGGCGTCAGGCAAGTCGTTCGCCGCCTTCGGGAAATGCGGCCAATATCCTGCCGGCGCGCCGTTCCGGAACGGTTGCAACGTCCCCCGCACCGCCATATACTGACACCATTGTCAGTAAGGAATCGTGCGATGGCGAAGCTTCCTCCGTTCCCCGGCACCAGCGGCAAGCGCGCGTGGCGCACCGCCTTCGATGCGCTGCGCAAGCTGCTCGCCAACGGCGACGACACGACGCAGGTGTTCCGCATCATGCGCTCGCTCAACGTCGGCGACACCGCCAACGGCTATGCGCGGCTGATCGCGACGAGCGACGGCGGGCGGATCGCCTATCAACGGACCGAACTGGCGCAGCGTTTTTCCGATCGCGACTGGGTCGCCGGATTCGCGCCCGGCACCGTCGGCGCGGCCTATCGCGATTTCCTCGACACCACCGGCTATTCGGCGGACGGGCTGGTCGAGGTCAGCCGCCTCGATCCATCCGAAACCGACGTCTACCACCCGTATGCCTGGATGGGCCGGCGCACCCGCGACGTGCACGATATCTGGCACGTCCTCACCGGCTACAAGGCGGACGAGACGATGGGCGAGGCCTGTCTCGTCGCCTTCTCCTATGCCCAGACCCGCGGCCTCGGCTGGGCGTTCATCGCCGGCGGCGCGGCGCTGAAATCGCTGCGCGCCACCGGCGGCACGCTGTTCGCCCGGGCGGTGCGCGAAGGCTATCGCAACGGCAAGCGCGCCGCCTGGCTGCTCGGCGAGGATTATGAGGCGCTGATGCACGAACCGATCGATGCCGCCCGCGCCCGGCTGCGCATCGCCGATCCGGTCGCCTACCGGCAGGCGCAGGCGGCGTTGGGCGCGCAGCTCGCCTCTTATGCCTCGGCGCAAAAGGACGCCGCGCAGGCAAAGGCCGCCCTCGCCTAACCGCCCGACTTCCTGCTAGGCGCGACTGCAATGCTGTCGCGCCTTCGCCTCACCGATTTCCGCAACCACGCGGGTCTGGTGCTGGCACCCGGCCCCGGCTTCGTCGTGCTGACCGGTGAGAATGGCGCGGGCAAGACCAACGTGCTCGAGGCCGTCTCGCTGCTCGCCCCCGGTCGCGGCCTGCGTCGCGCCGCCTTGTCGGACATGCAGCGTCAGGACGGTCCCGGCGGCTTCGGCATCGCCGCGACGCTCGCCGCCGCGGCCGGCGACGTCGAGATCGCCACCGGCACGCTCGCGCCTGTTCCGGAACGCCGGCAGGTCCGCGTCCAGGGCGCCGCCGCCACCGCCAACACGCTCGCCGAATGGCTGACCGTGCTGTGGCTGACGCCGGCGATGGACCGGCTGTTCGTCGAGCCCGCGGGCGAACGCCGCCGCTTCCTCGACCGCCTCACCCTCGCGCTCGAACCCGGCCACGCGCATCACGCCGCCCGCTACGAGGCGGCAATGCGCGCGCGCAACCGGCTGCTCGCCGCGGACGAGCCCGCCGACCCCGACTGGCTGACCGCGCTCGAAACCCAGATGGCCGATCACGGCGGCGCGATCGAGTCCGCGCGGCGCAGCGCGGTCACGCTACTCGGCGCGCGCCTGGCGGATGCGCCGGAGGGGCCCTTCGCCCGCGCCGCGCTGACGCTGGAGGGCTGGAGCGGCGACAGCGATCGCCTGCTTGCCGAACTGCGCCAGAATCGGGCGCGCGACGGCGTGGCGGGGCGCGCGCTCGCCGGGCCGCACCGCGCCGACCTCGCCGTCACCCACCTCGGCAAGGGGCAGGCGGCGGCGCTCGCCTCCACCGGGGAGCAGAAGGCGCTGCTGCTCGGCATCGTCCTCGCGCATGCCGAACTGGTCGCGCAGCGCACCGGCCACGCCCCCGTGCTGCTCCTCGACGAGGTCGCCGCGCATCTCGATCCGGTCCGGCGCGCCGCCCTGTTCGCACGGCTGTCGGGCCATGGCCAGGTGTGGATGACCGGGACCGAGCCGGCGCTGTTCGCCGACATCGGCGGCGACGCGACGCGGGTCGCGCTCGGCTGAACCTCGCCTGTCGACGCGGGTCACTGGCGGTTCAAGCCGACCGCGCCATGCCGCCACAATCGGGCGGGGTATGGAGAGTAGAATGATGAAATCCTTGGTCATTGCCGCAACGGCCCTCACCGCGATCGCGACGCCGGCGCTCGCGCAGGACCGCTGGGACTGGAGCGGCGGCCGCCCCGGCGACCGTGCCTATCGGCTGGTCGGCGCCGGCGTTCCCGGCCTCTATCCCGAATTGCGCGCCACCCCGCGGGGCCGCGCCTTCGTGATGCGCAACTTCGACCGCAACCGCGACGGCCGCATCTCGCCGCGCGAGGCGGCGGACGCCAATGGTGTGTTCGCGCAGATCGCCGGCGCCCGCCGCGACCGCTTCGACTGGGACGCGCGCGACCGCACCGTCGTCGTCGAGACGCGCACGGTCGTGCCGGGCCAGTGGGACCGCCGCGCGATGCACGATTACGGGTTCCGCCAGACCCCGCGCGGTGCGACGCTGACCCTGTCGGAGGACGTGCTGTTCGCCACCGACAGCGACGTGCTGCGGCCCGGCGCGATCGACCGGCTGCGGCCGCTCGCGGGCTATCTCCGCTCCAACGGCGGCGTGCGGGTGTCGATCGACGGCTTCACCGACTCGCGCGGCAGCGACGCGCACAACCAGGACCTGTCCGAACGCCGCGCCGCCAGCGTCCGCGCGGCCTTCGACGCGATGGGCGTCACCCGCGCGCGCTTCAGCGTGGCGGGCCATGGCGAGGCGAATCCCGTCGCGACCAACGCCACCGCAGCGGGCATGCGCCAGAACCGCCGGGTCGAGGTGACGCTGCTCGGCCGCCGCGCGACCGAATTCGCGCGCTATTGAACCGCTTCCCCTCCCCTGCCGCGGCGGGGGAGGGTTTCTGGCGCCGGCGCCCATTTCGCTTCCGTTCCGGCCACCTGCTGCCTATATAATCGTCATGGCAGAACCCCAGAATACGAACGATTACGGCGCCTCGTCGATCAAGGTGCTGAAGGGCCTCGACGCCGTGCGCAAGCGTCCGGGCATGTATATCGGCGATACCGACGACGGATCGGGCCTCCATCACATGGTGTTCGAGGTCAGCGACAATGCGATCGACGAGGCGCTCGCCGGCCATTGCGACCGGATCGATATCCAGCTGAATGCGGACGGATCGGTCAGCGTCACCGACAACGGCCGCGGCATCCCCACCGGCATCCACCCCGAAGAGGGCGTGTCCGCGGCAGAGGTCATCATGACCCAGCTCCACGCCGGCGGTAAGTTCGAAAACACCAGCGACGACAACGCCTATAAGGTCTCGGGCGGCCTGCACGGCGTCGGCGTCTCGGTGGTCAACGCCCTGTCCGAATTCCTCGACCTGACGATCTGGCGCGACGGCGAGGAGCATTACATGCGCTTCGCCTTCGGCGACGCCGTCGCCCCGCTCAAGATCGTCGGCCCCGCCGCACCGGGGCAGAAGGGGACGCGCGTCACCTTCCTGCCCTCGCCCGCCACGTTCAAGATCACCGAATTCGATTTCGACAAGCTCGAACATCGCTATCGCGAGCTGGCGTTCCTCAATTCCGGCGTCCGCCTGTTCCTCACCGACGCGCGCCACGACGAGCCCAAGACGGTGGAGCTCTATTACGAGGGCGGCATCGCCGCGTTCGTGAAGTGGCTCGATCGCGCCAAGACGCCGCTGTTCCCGGAACCGATCGCGATCAACGGCACCCGCGACGACGTGACGATGGACGTCGCGCTGGAATGGAACGACAGCTATTACGAGAACGTCCTCGCCTTCACCAACAACATTCCCCAGCGCGACGGCGGCACGCACATGGCGGCGTTCCGCGCCGCGCTGACCCGTACGATCAACAATTACGCCGAAAAGTCGGGGCTCCTGAAGAAGGAGAAGGTGACGCTGACCGGCGACGACATGCGCGAGGGGCTGACCGCGATCGTCTCGGTCAAGCTGCCCGATCCCAAGTTCAGCAGCCAGACCAAGGACAAGCTCGTCTCGTCCGAGGTGCGCCAGCCGCTCGAATCGCTGATGGCGGACAAGCTCGCCGAATGGCTCGAGGAAAATCCCGCGCATGGGCGTTCGATCGTCGGCAAGGTGATCGACGCCGCCGCCGCGCGCGAGGCCGCGAAGAAGGCGCGCGAGCTGACCCGGCGCAAGGGCGTGATGGACATCGCCTCGCTGCCCGGCAAGCTGGCGGATTGCCAGGAGAAGGACCCGGCCAAGTCCGAGCTGTTCCTGGTCGAGGGCGATTCGGCCGGCGGCTCGGCGAAGCAGGGCCGCGACCGCCATTTCCAGGCGATCCTCCCCTTGCGCGGCAAGATCCTCAACACCGAGCGCGCGCGCTTCGACCGGATGATTAGCAGCCGCGAGATCGGTACTTTGATCCAGGCGATGGGCACCGGCATCGGCCGCGACGACTTCAACGCCGACAAGCTGCGCTACCACAAGATCGTCATCATGACCGACGCCGACGTCGACGGCGCGCATATCCGCACGCTGCTGCTGACCTTCTTCTACCGCCAGATGCCCGAGCTGATCGAGCGCGGCCACCTCTTCATCGCGCAGCCGCCGCTGTACAAGGCGACGAAGGGCCGGTCGGAGGTGTATCTGAAGGACGATAGCGCGCTCGACGAATATCTGGTCGATGCCGGCGTGTCGTCGATGGTGTTCGAGGCGCCGAGCGGCCATCGCTCGGGCGCGGACCTCAAGAGCCTGCTCGACCATGCCCGGCGCATGCGCACGCTGATGCGCTACGTGCCGCGGCGCTACGATCCGGTCATCATCGAGGTGCTGGCGCTGGGCGGCGCGCTCGACCCGACGTTCACGCGCGAACAGCGCGCGGCGACCGTGGCGGAGGTGACGCGCCGGCTCGAATCGGGCGACGAGGAGGCCCGCTGGACCGCCCGCCTGACCGAGGACGGCAGCATTCATTTTGAAAGGCTCTGGCGCGGCGTAACCGACCACCACATCGTCGAGTCGACTTTCCTCGCCAGTGCCGAGGCGCGCAAACTCCACTCGCTGGCGAACGAACAGGCCGAAAGCTTCGTTGCGGCGGGCAAATTGGTGCCGCTGAAGGGCGCGGCGGCTGCGGCGGAGGATGCCGAGCCGACGCCGGAGGGGGAAGGCCAGATCGGCAGCGTCACCACCACCGTCGCGCGCGGCGAGAGTCTGGTGGCACGGCCGTCGCAGCTGCTCGACGCGATCCTCGCCTCCGGCCGGAAGGGGCTGGCGATCCAGCGCTACAAGGGGCTGGGCGAAATGAACGCCGAGCAATTGTGGGAAACGACGCTCGACCCGTCGAATCGCACGATGCTGCGCGTCACCAGCGACGACGTGTCGGCGGCCGACATGATCTTCACCCAGCTGATGGGCGAAGTCGTCGAACCGCGGCGTGAGTTCATCCAGGACAATGCGCTGAACGTCGCGAATTTGGACGTATAAGACCCCGCATCGTCATTGCGCGCACAGCGAAGCAATCCAGGGCGGCCCGGGAGCCGCTCTGGATTGCTCCTCGTAACGACGACGGTCGCCCGTGTCGTTGGTGCGCAATCGCCTAAACGAACCGTCCCCGGTGCGTCGCGACCAGCGCGGTCAGCCAGTCGCGGAACGTCCGCACCTTCTTCGCCTCGCGCATGTCCTGATGCGTCACCAGCCAGAACGAACGGCGGATCGTGCGGTCGGGCAGCACCCGGTACAGGCTGTCGTCGGCATCGCCGATGAAGCGCGGCAGCACGCCCAGCCCCGCGCCGGCCGCGACCAGCCGGTATTGCGCGTTGATGCTGGAGCTGCGGAGGCGCGGCTCCAGATCGGCCTGAACCTCCGACAGATAGCGCAATTCGGGGGCATAGAGCAGGTCCGGGACATAGCCGATCAGATCGTGCTCGCGCACCTGCTCGACCGTCTCGGGCAAGGGCCGTCGGGCTGCATAGGTCCGCGCGGCATACAGACCGAGCGTATAGTCTGTCAGCTTGCCGCTGATGACCGCCCCGGTCTGCGGCCGCGCGAGCATCACCGCGACATCCGCCTCGCGGCGCGACGGGTTGAGAAAGCCGCTGGTCGCGACCAGCTCGATGGCCAGTTCGGGATGCAGACGGGCGAAGGCGGGCAGATGGTGTGCGACGAACCAGGTGCCGAACCCTTCCGACACGCTGACGCGCAAGACGCCGGTCAGATGATGGGGATCGTCGTCAGGCGCGGCGATCCGCGCCGCCGCCTGCTGCATCGCCTCGACCGCGACCAGCAACGCCTCGCCCGCGGCGGTCGGCACCTGCCCCTCGCGCGTCTGTTCGAACAGCGTCTGGCCGAGCGTCGCCTCCAGCCGGCGCAGGTGCCGGGCGAGCGTGGTCGGGTCGACGCCGGTCGCCACCGCCGCGCGCGCGATCTGGCCGGCACGGGCGATCGCTAGGAAATCCTGAAGGTCGTCCCATCGCGGCTGCATTTATGCAGGTATGTGTCGCACTATCCGGCGTTGCGCACAAGGCCGCGACGGGCGATCCTGCCGACAATAACGGAGAGGTTCATTGCGCAACATCGATCATCTCATCGTCGGGCATGCCGGCGGTGCAGCCAACGCCGGCGGACGCCATGGCGACGTCTTCGACCCCAATAATGGCGAAGTGCAGGCGCGCGTCCCGCTGGGCACACAGGCCGATCTTGATCGCGCCATCGCCGCTGCACAGGCCGCGCAGCCCGGTTGGGCCGCGACCAATCCGCAGCGCCGCGCCCGCGTCATGTTCCGCTTCAAGGAGCTGGTCGAGGCGAACATGGACGCGCTCGCCCGCCTGCTGTCGTCCGAACACGGCAAGGTGATCGCGGATAGCAAGGGCGACATCCAGCGCGGCCTGGAGGTGATCGAATTCTGCTGCGGCATACCGCACATCCTCAAGGGCGAATATACGCAGGGCGCCGGTCCGGGCATCGACGTCTATTCGATGCGCCAGCCGCTCGGCATCGGCGCGGGGATCACGCCGTTCAACTTCCCGGCGATGATCCCGATGTGGATGTTCGGCGTCGCCATCGCCACCGGCAACGCCTTCATCCTCAAGCCGTCCGAGCGCGATCCGTCGGTGCCGGTGCGCCTCGCCGAACTGATGCTGGAAGCGGGTGCGCCCGAGGGTATCCTGCAGGTCGTTCATGGCGACAAGGTGATGGTCGACGCGATCCTCGATCACCCGGCGATCAGCGCGGTCAGCTTCGTCGGCTCGTCCGACATCGCGCATTACGTCTATCGCCGCGGCGTCGAGGCGGGCAAGCGCGTGCAGGCGATGGGCGGCGCCAAGAACCACGGCATCGTCATGCCCGACGCCGACCTCGACCAGGTCGTCGCCGATCTGTCGGGCGCGGCCTTCGGCTCGGCGGGCGAGCGCTGCATGGCGCTGCCGGTGGTGGTCCCGGTCGGCGACCGGACCGCGGATGCGCTGCGCGAGAAGCTGATCCCCGCGATCGCCGCGCTCCGCGTCGGCGTCTCGACCGACGACCAGGCGCATTACGGTCCGGTCGTCAACGCCGCGCACAAGAGTCGTGTCGAGAACTGGATCCAGACCGGTGTCGACGAGGGCGCCGAGCTGGTCGTCGACGGGCGCGGCTTCACGCTGCAGGGGCATGAGAAGGGCTTCTTCGTCGGCCCGACATTGTTCGATCGCGTCACGCCCAACATGTCGGCGTACAAAGAGGAGATCTTTGGCCCCGTCCTCCAGATCGTCCGTGCGCAGACGTTCGAGGATGCCGTCCGCCTGCCGAGCGAGCATCAATATGGCAATGGCGTCGCGATCTTCACGCGCAATGGCCATGCCGCGCGCGAATTCGCCGCGCGGGTCAACGTCGGCATGGTCGGCATCAACGTGCCGATCCCGGTGCCGGTCGCCTATCACAGTTTCGGCGGGTGGAAGCGCAGCGCGTTCGGCGACACCAACCAGCACGGCATGGAGGGCGTCAAGTTCTGGACCAAGGTCAAGACCGTGACGCAGCGCTGGCCCGACGGCACCGTGGAACTGCCGCGCGGTGCGGAAGACGGCGGACCTGCACGCGTGCAGGATGCGTTCGTCATTCCCACCATGGGGTAATATCGATGCGCCTGACGATCCTTTCCGCCGCATTGTGTCTCGCTGCCTGTTCGGGCGGCGAAACCGCAAACAACGAATCGAGCGGCGGCAGTGCGGCGGTCGAACCGACGCCGACCAACCTGATCGACGATCCCCGGAACACGCTCGTGCCGCTCGATCCGCCGGGCAATGGCGCGGCGATGTCGCCGGCGCCGTTGCCGACCGCCAGTCCGTCGCCGATCGCGGCGATGCCGGCGGACTTTCAGGGCCGCTGGGGCATGGTCGCCAACGATTGCGATCCGAAGCGCGACGACAACAAGGGTCTGCTGACGATCGCGGGCAACCGCCTCTCCTTCTACGAATCGCGTGGGTCCGCGACGGGGATCCGCCAGACGCAACCGACGCAGGTGGCGTTCGACCTGCCGATGAGCGGCGAGGGCATGACCTGGTCGGAACCGACCACGCTCACCCTGCTCGACGCCGGCAAGACGCTGGTCCGCGAAGTGACCGGCGCGCCGGATCGAGCCGGATCGTTCCGCTACAGCCGCTGCCCGGCCTGAGGATAGTATGGACAACCAGTTCGACCTGACGGACGACCAGCGCGAGATCCAGGACCTCGCGCGCCGGTTCACCGCCGACCGCATCAGCCCGCATGCCGCGGAATGGGACGAAAAGCACATCTTCCCGCGCGACACGATCAAGGCGGCGGCCGAACTTGGCTTCGCGGCGATCTACGTCTCCGAGGAATCGGGCGGCATCGCGCTCGGGCGGCTGGAAGCGGCGCTCATCATGGAGGCGATGGCCTATGGCTGTCCCTCGACCAGCGCGTTCATCTCAATCCACAACATGGCGTCGTGGATGATCGATCGGTTCGGATCGCAGACGGTGAAGGACAAATATCTTCCCGATCTCGTCACCATTGACCGCCTCGCGAGCTATTGCCTGACCGAACCCGGGTCGGGATCCGACGCTGCGGCGCTCAAGACGCGGGCGGTAAAGGACGGCGACGATTATCTCGTCACCGGGTCGAAGCAGTTCATATCCGGTGCCGGCGAGAACGAAGTCTATGTGACGATGGTCCGCACCGGCGAGGACGGCCCCAAGGGCATCTCCGCGCTGGTGATCGAGAAGGACATGCCCGGCGTGTCGTTCGGTGCCAACGAACGCAAGCTGGGCTGGCATTCGCAGCCAACGCGGCAGGTCACGTTCGACAATGTTCGCGTGCCGGCCAAAAACCTCGTCGGGGCGGAGGGCGAGGGCTTTCGGATCGCGATGATGGGCCTCGACGGTGGACGGCTCAACATCGGTGCGTGCAGCCTCGGCGGGGCGCAGCGCTGCCTTGACGAGGCGATCGGCTATACGAAGGATCGCAAACAATTCGGCAAGGCGATCGCCGATTTCCAGAATACGCAGTTCACCCTCGCGGACATGGCCACCGAACTGGAGGCGGCGCGTGCGCTGCTCTACATGGCTGCGGCGAAGGTGACCGCCAACGCCCCCGACAAGACCCGGTTCGCGGCGATGGCCAAGCGCCTTGCCACCGACACCGGCAGCAGCGTCGTCGATCGCGCACTGCAATTGCACGGCGGCTACGGCTATCTGATGGACTATCCGATCGAACGCTTCTGGCGCGACCTGCGGGTACATTCGATCCTCGAAGGGACCAATCAGGTTATGCGCATGATTGTCGGCCGCGAGCTGACCCGGCAATAGTTAAAAGGCAGGAGACACCAATGGCACGCGTCGCCTTTATCGGCCTCGGCAACATGGGCGGCGGGATGGCCGCCAACCTCGCGAAGAAGGGGCATGACGTCCGCGCGTTCGACCTCAGCGCCGATGCGCTCGCCAGAGCGAAGGCGGCAGGATGCCTGCCCGTCGCGAGCGCCGCCGAGGCGGTCGAGGGTGCCGAGGCGATCGTCACCATGCTGCCCGCCGGCACGCATGTGGAGGGCGTCTATGCCGACGCCGTCTTCGGCCGGGCGCAGCCGTCGGCGATCCTGATCGACTGTTCGACGATCGACGTCGCCACCGCGCGCCGCGTCGCCGACACCGCCGCGACCCGCGGCCTCGCCGCGGTCGACGCGCCGGTGTCGGGCGGAATCGGTGCGGCGAATGCGGGGACGCTGACCTTCATGGTCGGCGGCGCCGAGGATGCCTTCGCCCGCGCGCAGCCGTTCCTCGCCGACATGGGCAAGGCGGTGATCCACGCCGGTGCCAGCGGCGCGGGCCAGGCCGCCAAGATGGCGAACAACATGCTGCTCGGCGCGACGATGGTCGCGACCTGCGAGGCGTTCCGGCTCGCCGAGCGGCTCGGCCTCGACCTCCAGACCTTCTACGACATCTCTTCGGTCAGTTCGGGACAGAGCTGGTCGATGACGACCTATTGCCCGGTCCCCGGGGTCGGACCCGATACGCCCGCCGACCACGATTATCAGGGCGGGTTCGCCGCGGCGCTGATGCTCAAGGATCTGCGGCTGGCGATGCAGGCGGCGGAACAGGCCGGGGCCGCAACGCCACTGGGACGGCACGCGACCGACCTGTACGAGGCGTTCGTCGCGGACGGCCAGGGCGGCACGGACTTTTCCGGCATCATCCGCACGCTGTAGCCGGGAGGCGGCCGCCGTCAGTTCGCCGCGGGCAGGCGCAGCCGCACCAGCAACCCGCCGAGATCCTCGCTCTCCTCGAGGCTGACGGTGCCGCCGTAGATTTCGGCGACGTCGCGGACGATCGCCAGCCCCAGTCCGGTGCCGGGCTTGCCGGTGTCGAGGCGGACGCCACGATCGAAGATGCGGATGCGGTCCTCCTCCGGGATGCCCATGCCGTCGTCCTCGATCATCAGTTCGACGAAACCCGCCTGTGCGGCGACGGTGACGAACACGCTGCCGCCACCATATTTCGCGGCATTCTCGATCAGGTTGCCGAGCATCTCGTCGAGGTCCTGCCGCTCGACATGGACCTGCAGGTCCTTGGGACCCGCGACGTCGATGCGGACGTGGCGATAGAGGCGGGCGACGGCGCGCTCGACCGATTCGAGGCTCGGCCAGACGTCGGCGCGGCTGTGCGCCGATCCGCGCCGGCCGACCGCACGGGCGCGGGCGAGGTGATGGTCGACCTGCCGCCGCATCGTCCGCGCCTCGCGAATCACCGTATCGGCAAGGTCGTCGGCCTGCGCAGTCGCGGCGTTCATGATGACGGTGAGCGGCGTCTTGAGCGCATGCGCGAGGTTGCCGGCGTGGCGCCGTGCCTCCTCCGCCTGCCGCTCGTTATGCTCGATCAGCGCGTTCAGCTCCTCGACCATCGGCGCAACCTCGATCGGCATCGCGGTATCGACGCGGTTCGACTGGCCGGCGCGCATCCGCGCGATCTCCTCGCGCACGCGGCGCAGCGGCCACAGGCCGTAGAAGGTCTGGAGCCAGGCGAGGACGATCAGCCCCAGCCCGAGCAGCGCGAAGCTGCGCACCAGCGTGCGCCGCAGCACGGTGATCTGCGCATCGAGCCCGGCGCGGCTCTGCGCGACCTGAAACCGCCAGTGGACCGCGGATTTGGGCAATTGCGCATCGCGCTCGACGATGCGCAGCTTTTCATCGGGGAATTGCTTGCTGTCGTAGAAATGGACGGCGCGATCCTCGTGGACCGTCCCGAACGCTAGCCGCCGGTCCCATAGCGAGCGCGACGGAAAGGCGTCGGTCACCGGCGTCTTCGGCGCCGACACCTGCCAGTAGAGGCCCGAATAGGGTTCGAGGAAGCGCGGATCGGCGGCGGCGTCGCGGTTGAACACCACTTCGCCGTCCGGGCCGATTTCCGCCGAGGCGATCAGCGACCGCAGCACATATTGCATCTGGTCGTCGAAGTTGCGCTGGACCGCATTGGCCAGCACCCGATCGAGCGCGAAGCCGCCACCGAACAGCAGCAGCCCGATCCACGCCGCCGCGATCAGGATCATCCGCCGCGACAGCGACCCCGTCGTCACCGCGCGCAGGCGCGGCGGGGCTTCGGCGAGCGGCGGAACGGACGGCGTCGTCATGACGAAAGGGTCAGGCGTCCGGATCTTCGAGGCTGTAGCCGAGGCCGCGGATCGTGGTGATGACGTCCTGGCCCAGCTTCTTGCGGATGCGCGTCACGAACACCTCGATCGTGTTCGAATCGCGGTCGAAATCCTGGTCGTAGATATGTTCAATCAGCTCGGTGCGGCTGACCACCTTGCCCTTGTGATGGAGCAGGTAGCTGAGCAGCTTGTATTCCTGCGCGGTCAGCTTGACCGGCTCGCCGGCACGCGTGACCTTGCCCGACCGCGTGTCGAGGCGGACGTCGCCCGCGGTGAGTTCCGACGAGGCGTTGCCCGAGGCACGGCGGATCAGCGCGCGCAGGCGGGCGATCAATTCCTCGGTCTGGAACGGCTTGGCGACATAGTCGTCGGCGCCGGCGTCCAGCCCCGCCACCTTGTCGGACCAGCTGTCGCGCGCGGTCAGCACCAGCACGGGCATGACCTTGCCCTCTTTCCGCCAGCGATCGAGCACGGTCAGCCCGTCGATCTCGGGCAGGCCGAGGTCGAGCACGATCGCGTCGTAATTCTCGGTCGAGCCGAGGAAATGCCCCTCCTCGCCATCGGTGGCGAGGTCGATCGCATAGCCCGCGCCCTCAAGCGTGTTCTTGAGCTGTGCCCCGAGATTCGGCTCGTCCTCGACGATCAGAACGCGCATGTCATCTCCCCCTAAAATCTAGCAGCGTCATTTACCGGTTCGGCCGATGATCTGGCCCGACCGGCCGTCGACATCGACCCAGACGACGACGCCATCGCGCATGAATTTCAGCGTGTAAACCGACGTGCCGAAATCCAAGTCGAAGCCAAGATATTCATAGCCCTTCATCGTCGGGATCACCCGCCCCTCGATCGCGCGCGGCGACAACACCTCGCCCTTGCGGCGGGCGTCATAGGCGCGCTCCTGGTCGCTCCGGCGCTGGTCCGGTTCGCCATGCGCCAGCCCGGCCGAAAACGGGGCCAGAGCGGCAAGGAGCAGGAAGGGCAGAACCATCTTCATGACGACTGGCATAGGAGGAAGGCATTGAACACCCTGTGAATGGAGCGGTTGCATGCGGTTCAGCCGCGCACCGCATTTTCCCGGGGCGGCAAGCACGCTTGCCGCACGTCCTCCGGCCCCCTACCTGCGCCGTCCATGGCTGCCCCTATTCTCGCTTACGAAGACCTTGGTGTGATCCAGGGCCACGGCTGGCTGTTCCGCCACCTCGACATCCATATCGGTGCGCGCGACCGGCTGGCGCTGATCGGCCGCAACGGCGCCGGCAAGACGACGCTGCTCAAGCTGATCGCCGGGACGATCGACTGCGACGAGGGGCGGCGCGTGATCGTACCGGGGACGCGGGTGGTGCTGCTGGAGCAGGAACCGAGCCTGGCGGGCTGCGCGACGCTGGCCGATTACGTGCTGGGCGGCGACGATGCGCCCGCCGCCCATGAGGCGGATGCGATCGCCGACCAGCTCGGCATCGATCTCAGCCGTGAATCCGCCTCGGCGAGCGGCGGCGAGCGGCGGCGAGCGGCGATCGTCCGCGCGCTGGCGCAGGACCCCGACGTGCTGCTGCTCGACGAGCCGACCAACCACCTCGACATCGCCGCGATCGACTGGCTGGAGGAATGGCTGGGCCGGTTCAGGGGCGCGTTCGTCGTCATCAGCCACGACCGCACCTTCCTGACGCGGCTGACGAAGCAGACGCTGTGGATGGACCGCGGCTCGATCCGCCGCGCCGAGATCGGCTTCGGCGGATTCGAGGCGTGGACCGAGCAGGTCTATGCCGAGGAGGAGCGCAACGCGCAGCGGCTCGACGCCAAGCTGAAGATCGAGGAGCATTGGCTGCAACGCGGCGTCACCGGCCGGCGCCGCCGCAACCAGGGGCGGCTCGCCAAGCTGAAGGACATGCGCGCCGAACGCGCCGCGATGATGGGACCGCAGGGCGCGGCGAACCTCGCCACCGCATCGGACGATTCGAAGACCAAGGTGGTGATCGACGTCAAGCACGCCTCGAAGAGCTACGGCGAGCGTGTGATCATCCGCGACCTCAACCTGCGGGTGACGCGCGGCGACCGGATAGGCATCGTCGGCCGCAACGGCGCGGGCAAGACGACGCTGCTCAAGCTGCTGACCGGCGAACTCGCGCCCGACGAGGGCGAGGTGAAGCTGGCGAAGACGCTCGACGGCATCGTCATCGACCAGCAGCGCAGCCTGATGGCGCCGACCAAGACGGTGCGCGAGGTGCTGGCCGACGGCGGCGACTGGATCGACGTGCTGGGCGTACGCAAGCATATCCACGGCTATCTCAAGGAATTCCTGTTCGATCCGTCGCTGGCGGAGGCGAAGGTCGGGACATTGTCCGGTGGCGAACGCTCGCGGCTGTTGCTGGCGCGCGAATTCGCCCGCGAATCCAACCTGCTGGTGCTCGACGAGCCGACCAACGACCTCGACCTCGAAACGCTCGACCTGTTGCAGGAGGTGATCGCCGATTACGGCGGCACGGTGCTGATCGTCAGCCACGATCGCGACTTCCTCGACCGCACGGTGACGGTGACGCTGGGGCTCGACGGATCGGGGACGGTCGACGTCGTCGCCGGCGGCTATGAGGATTGGGAACGGCAGCGCAAGCGGCCGGCCGAAGCGCGGAAGGCGGCGGCGCCCAAGGCCGCACCCCCGCCCCCGCCGCAGGCGCGCACCAAGCTGAGCTACAAGGACCAGCGCGATTACGACCAGCTGCCCGCGCGGATCGAGGCGATCGATGCGGGGATCGCGCGCGACGAGGCGCTGCTCGCCGATCCGGCGCTCTACGTCCGCGATCCCAAGCGGTTCGCGGCGCTGACGCAGGCGATCGACGCGGCGCGGGCGGAAAAGGATGCGGCGGAGATGCGCTGGCTCGAACTCGCGGAACAGGTCGAGGGGCTGGGCTAGGCGGGCAGGTCCATCGTCACGACGGTGCCGTGCGGCCCGCTCTCCGTCGCGAGCGTGCCGTTCGCCTGGCGTGCGAAGGCGGGGATCAGCCGCGATCCGAGCCCATGGTCCGGCCCCGCCGGCGCCGCCGCGTGCATGCCGACTCCGTCGTCGCTGACGATCAATGTCCAGCCGCCCGGACGCTTGCGGAAGCCGACGGAGATCGTGCCGCCGACGCGGTCGGTGAAGGCGTGTTTAGCCGCATTGGTGACGAGTTCGTTGACGATCAGCCCGATCGACACCGCGCGATCCCGGGGCACCTCCGCCTCGTCGACCGAACAGGCGAGCGTGACACCGCCGCGCAGCAGCAGCGCATCCGCCAGCGCGGCGCACAGATCGCCCAGATAGGCGCGCATCTGCACCGCATCGCTCTGCCCCGTGCCGCGATAGAGGTGGCGGTGCGCGCGCGCGATGCTTTCGACGCGGTACAGCGCCGTGCCGAGCGCCTCGGCCGCCTCGCCGCTCAGCCGCCGCCGCTGGATGTCGAGGATCGAGGCGACGATCGCGAAATTGTTCTTCATCCGATGGTCGATCTCCTGCAACAGCAGGTCGCGATCGGCGATCTGGCGGTCGCGCTCCGCCGTCGCGCGCCGCACCGAGCGGCGGAACAGTTCGGCGAGCGCGACGGTGATGATCGCCGCGACGACGATGAAGCCGACCGTCAGCGGCGTCGCCACGCCGTTCGAGCGGAAGGTGCCGCTCGGCGGGACGGTGTAATAATAGCCGTAGGTGATCCCCAGCGTCGCCGTCACCACGCCCGCCTGCCAGCGCGCGAACAGCGTCGCGAGCATCATCGCCGGGAAGCACAGCGCGAAGGGCGCGCCGCCACCCGCGGCGACGCCGTCGAGCAGGGCGCGGACGAGGATCGCGCTGCTCGAGCACAGCACGCCGAACCCCAATTGCGTCACGCCCCGCGGCACAGCGGGGGCGAGGCGATTGGGCAGATCGAGTTCCCCGAGACGCGGCACGCCCGCAATGAGCCGCGCCGACGGAATTATGTCAAGTTCAATGACCCGATCGGGTCAGTCCAGCGCGCGCCCGGCGCGGCCCGCGAGCTCGGTGACATATTGCCATGCCACCCGGCCCGACCGGCTGCCGCGCCGCGTCGACCAGTTGATCGCGTCGGCGGCGTCGAACGGCAGCCCGTAGCGCGCGGCATAGCCCGCGACGATCGCGCAATAGCCGTCCTGGTCGAGCGCATGGAAACCGAGGCTCAGCCCGAAGCGGTCGGCGAGCGCGAGCTGGTCGTCGATGCTGTCGCGCGGATTGATCGCGCCATCCTGCTCCGCGATGTCGCGCGGCACCAGATGGCGGCGGTTGGCGGTGACGAGCAGGCGGACGTTGCCGGGCCGCGCCTCCGCGCCGCCCTCCAGCAGCGAGCGCAGCGTGCGCGCCTCCGCCGGCCCGTCGAAGCCGAGGTCGTCGAGAAACAGCGCGAAGGCACGGCGGACCGGCGCGAGCGCGGCGAACAGCTGCGGCAGTGCGTCGAGCGCGGTCACCTCGACCAGCGCGATGTCGCCGCCGTCGGCCTGCACCGCGCCGATCGCCGCCTTGACCAGCGCGGACTTGCCGGTGCCGCGCGCGCCCCACAGCAGCACGTCCTGCGCCGCGGCCCCGCCGGCGAGACGGCGCAGGTTGTCGACCAGCGCCGCCTTCTGCCGGTCGACCTCGACCAGCAGGTCGAGCGGCAGCGGCGCGAACGCGCGCGCCGCGACCAGGGCGCCGGCGCGCCAGACATAGGCGGGGTGTCGCGTCGGATCGTCGCCCGGCGGCGGCGGCGGGGCGAGGCGGTCCAGCGCCGCGGCGATACGCTCGAGGGGATCGGACATGCCTGCGCTCATGACCGGCGCGGCGGGCGGGCGCAAGCCGTCAGCGGCCGATCGCCCGGGCATGCGCGGCGATCACTGGATCGCCCGGCGCCAGCGCGATCGCCTTGACGGCGAGCTGGCGCGCGCCCGGCAGGTCGCCGTCCGCCGCCAGCGCGACCGCATAGGCGTCGCAGACGCCTGCGTTCATCGGCATCAGCCGATAGGCCGCGCGGCCGTAGCGGCGGGCGACCACGCCGTCGCCGCTCGCCGCATATGCGGTGGCGAGATCGGCGAGCAGCGCCGCGTCGCGATGGCCGGCGATACGGCGGATGCTTTCGAGCGTCTCGATCGCCGCGTCGGCATCGCCGCCCAGCAGCTGCCAATGGCCGAGGATGCGCTGGCCCGGGAGACTCTGCGGATTCTGCTGCAGGTAGAGCGACAGCGCCGCCGCCGCCTCGCGCGGACGGTTCGCGCGGCCCCACGCATCAACCAGGCGCAGCATCGTCGGTTCGTCGAAGGTCAGGTCGGCTGCCCTGGCATAGACCTGCGCCGCCTCGGCGAAGCGGCCGGCCATCGCCAGCACATCGCCCAGCGCCAGCTGCGCGGCGGGCGCGCCGGGGCTCGCGGCGACCAGCGCACGGGCACGGGTCGCCGCCCCGGCAGGATCGCCCGCGGTCGCCTGCGCGCGGATCACCCCAAGCACGTAATTGGGATCGTCCGGCGCGTCCCGCGCCTCGGCGAGCGTCGCCGCGACGCCGTCGTCGCTGGCGAAGGCCGCAGCGCCGCCGCGCGCGCCGATCGCGGCCCGATCGAGGAAGCGCGCCGCCGCGACGCGGTCGCCGAGCGCCTCGAACGCGCGCGCGACCAAGGTGAGCGTATAGGCATCGGCATCGTCGCGCAGCGCGATCGGGCGCAGCTGGTCGAGTGCGCCCTGCGCATCGCCAGATCGCAGCATCGCCGCGCCGAGCAGGCGGCGCAGCACGACGTTCATCGGCTGGTCGGCGGCCAGCTGCCGCCACGTCCCGATCGCGCGTTCGTGGCCGCCGCCGGCCTCGTCGAGCGCACCGCCCAGCAGCGCCGCACCGGGCAGCGCTGCGATCGCGGGGCCCGCGCGCTGGAGCAGGTCGCGGGCGAGTTCGCCGCGTCCCGCGCGCGCCGCCAGCACCGCCTGCAGGTAGAAGGCCTGCGGGCTGCCCGGGCGCGCCGCCTGCGCCCGCCGGGTCGCGGCGAGCATGTCGGCATAGCGACCCGCATCGCCCAGCGTCGCGGCATATTCGATCAGCGCGGGGTGATAATAGGCATCGCGCTGCAACGCCGCCTCGAACCAGGGGAGCGCGGCGGTAAGGCCGTAGCGCGTGCGGACGATCTCCGCCCGCAATGTCAGCGGCACCGGATCGCCGGGCGCGGCCTGCGCGGCGCGGGCGGCGGCGTCGGTGGCCGCGGCAATCTCGCCCGCGTTCAGCCGGATGCGGCCGAGGTCGGTCCAGGCCGCGGCATCGCGCGGATGCGCGGCGAGCCAGCCCGCCAGCGCCTGCGTCGCGGCGGCGCCATCGCCCTGCGCCGCGGTCGCCCGCGCGGTCGCGCGGATCGCCTCTCCGTCCGTGGCGGACGCCGTCGCCGCGGCGTCGCGCGCGCCTTGCAGGTCGCCTTGCAGGAAGCGCGCCTGCGCCCGCAGCCCGGCGAGCGCCGCGGCGGGGACGCGCAGGTCGCGTGCGCGGCTGAGCGC